>OHEP01000211.1_pt1 | contig 45759 bp, 34 predicted proteins | sample 1567271 | NCBI WGS metagenome assembly OHEP01 (sample SAMEA3879577, study PRJEB24766) | human gut metagenome | biome: human-associated habitat; feature: feces | place: USA | collected 1985/1987
TCATTTCTTCAGTGCGTTTCCCTCTCGAAAGCGGTTGCAAAGGTACAGACTTTTCTGAAACCTGCAAGCATTCCTCGAAACTTTTTTGAAACATTTTCTGGAATTAATTCACAAATACCTGATAAACAAAAGAATAAAATTCAACAATTTTCAAGATTCAGAATCAAAAGGTCAAAGAATGACACCATATAAATTTCGCGCACGCGTAACAACGTATAAGATATAAAAAACGAACGTTCGTTTTATACAAAACAACCTCATGTGTCAAATAAAACGAACGTTCGAATCAACTAAAACAATTAGACGTTTTTTCGCGGAGCTGAAATTACAAGCCTAACCTGGCACAAACCTGTGGATACGAAGCATCTTTCAACAGAATTTTTTTCTTCCCGTCAAGCAGGTAAAAACTAGGCATTGCCTTCAAATCGAATTTAGCCTCATCCTTCACCTGCTGCCTATCGTTTCCAACAATCCATGATTGTGGAATCTCTGGTAAGGCCTTTCTCCAAACCGCCTCATTTCCCTCCGTATAAATGGCCAATACCGTCAACCTCCCGGCAGCTACAGCATCGGCCAACTTATCATCTGCTGCCATGACATGTAATGATTCCTGACAATTACCACACTCCGGGTCATAAAACACCAGCAACAACCGATTTCCTTCGACAGGAGTTTTTCTCAACGTATGCTGTGTACCATCGGGTAAATAATATACAAAATCTTGTGCCAGTGTTCCTGGCATATTCCTGGATATCAAATCCAAACGAAATTTCAAGGAACTTTTACTCGCCTCATCCAAAGCTGTACTTCGGAGCATCCGCTTCAGATAAATCCGATACCAGTCTTCATCATAATACGGAGAATTCGGGTTATAAAGATATTCGTCTATCATCGACATAAAAAACCTGCGTGCCTGCTCCGTTTTCTCCATCCCGGTACAAAGATTATCCAAGCTTTCTTCTATCCAAGCCTCAGGAACCGGCCCCGAAGCCAACAATCCCAACTGGTTCACCCACCCTTGCTCACTAACGCTCCGGTTATTGACCAACAATGTATCTGAAAAATCAAAATTGTCCCAATAATGTTTCAACAGATACTCCTTCCGCTGTTCCGCATCTGTCAAAAGGGCCGGAATCTGAGGGAAAGGAAATGTTACTTCACGCTTCTGATCTGTCTGTGCGGAAGCTTCATCCGCATTCTTCGACGTCTTCTCAACAGGCTGACAAGCAGATAAAAACATACTGGCCAGCATCATACCATATACCCATTTTCGTCCAATCATATTCCATGAATCTATTATCTCACAAAAATAGGAAATCACATTTGTTTTCCGAACCCAATCCTCTAAAAACAAGGCTCTACATTTCTTAAAGAATGAAAATATAAGACGGATTTAAAGGCATTATCAGGTTAAAACTTGTAAAATATCGCGATGCAAAGGTTACGACTAATGGGAAGTTTTCTATAATTTTGTCCTCCGAATAAAAGCATAATCCATCATTTTTATGAACGTTATCATCCTTACAACACTCGTCCGCTACAAGAACAAAATCCATGATTTCCATGCATGGGGAGCGGCTGCATTGATTTAAGATACGTTCTATCTCTCCGATTCATTATCTACTTACTAACTTCCATTAAATTTTACTTATGAGCAAAAAGAACAGGCTCATAGTGCATTGTCTTATAGCACTATGCAGCCAGTATGTATGTGCCCAACCGAGAACAATGGGCCTAGAAGAGATGTTTCGTCTAGCTGATGAAAACAGCCAAAGCATCCAAGTATACAAAACCGGAAAAGAAGCTGCAGAAGTAGCTCTGAAGACAGCAAAAGCCCAACGGCTTCCTGACATAAACGCCTCTTTATCTGCAAGCTATTTGGGGAATGGGAAACTTTGGGATCGGGACTTCAGCAATCCCATGACCATAGATATGCCACACTTCGGGAATAATTTTTCGCTTGAAGCTCAACAAGTGATTTATGCGGGAGGTGCTATCAATAGCGGAATAGAACTGGCAGAACTGGGAAGACAAAGCGCCGAACTTGACTGGCAGAAAAACCGTCAGGAGGTCCGCTTCCTGCTCACCGGCTACTACCTGGACCTCTACAAACTGTACAATCAGATACAGGTACTGGAAAAAAATCTGGAACTGACCAGACAAGTCATTACCAACATGAGAGCCCGTCGAGAACAAGGGACAGTTCTACAGAATGACATTACCCGTTATGAACTGCAAGAAGAAACATTGAAATTACAATTAGCTAAAGTGAAAGATGCATGTAAAATCATCAATCATAGATTAGTAACAACTCTACACTTACCAGAAAATACCGAAATACAACCTGATACGACTTTATTGGAGGAACAGATACGCACCCTCAGCGAAAAAGAATGGCAGTCACTAGCCGAACAAAGCAACATCGACTTACAACAAACTCAAGTAAGTATCCGGATAAATGAACAAAAAGTCAAACTGGAACGTTCGGAACGTCTGCCAAAAATCGCGTTAGTAGCCGCCGAACATTTGGACGGTCCAATAACCATAGAAGTTCCAGTACTGGACAATAATTTCAACTACTGGTACATAGGAATAGGCATAAAATACAACTTTTCCGCTCTCTTCAAAAATAACCACAAACTGAAACAAGCCAAACTGAACGTTAAAAGAGCACAGGAAACTCATCTGCTGATGCAAGAACAGATAGAAAATACCGTACAAGCCAGCTTTGTGGATTTCCTGACAGCCTTTACGGACCTAAAAACCCAACAGAAAAGTGTAGAACTGGCCGACCAAAATTACGACGTAACCAGCAACCGCTATCAGAACGACCTAGCTCTACTGACAGATATGCTGGATGCCAGCAATACCAAACTCAGTGCCGACTTAAGTCTGGTCAACGCCCGCATCAACGTCATATATCATTATTACAAAATGAAATATGTCACCCATACCCTTTAAACGACTCATACACCATCCACTTTAAAAAGAAAAGAATCATGACAACCAGAAAAATACAGAAACTGACTTATAACATCGTTATCATCTGCCTCTTGTTCGGAGCACTCATCTATGTAGGTTCCCGATTCATCCATCTGGGAGTAGAATATACAGACAACGCCCAAGTGAAACAACACATCACCCCGGTCAACACCCGGGTATCAGGCTTCATCCAGAAAATCTGTTTCGAGGAATATCAACCGGTACATAAGGGAGATACCCTGCTGATTATCGAAGACTCCGAGTTCAGACTCCGATTGGCTCAAGCCGAGGCAGACTTGGAAAATGCCCGCTCGGGACAACAGGCAACCTCCGCGGGAATCGCCACAACCCAGAATAACCTGCGTGTCAGCGATGCAGGAATCTCCGAAGTACGTGTTCAACTGGAAAATGCCGAACGGGAACTGAAGCGTTACCAGAAACTGCTGGCACAAGATGCCGTCACCCGTCAACAATACGATAATGTACAGACTGCCTACGAAGCGACCAAAGCCCGCTACGAGCAGGTACAACGTGCCAAACATTCCACTTCGCTAGTCAAGGATGAACAGACGCACCGGCTCGGCCAGAACGCGGCAGCCGTACGCCTGGCAGAAGCGGCCGTATCGCTGGCCCGACTCAACCTGTCGTATACCGTCATTGTAGCTACCTGCGACGGTGTAACCGGACGGAAAGATATCCACGAAGGCCAGTTGGTACAACCCGGACAGACAATGGTAGACATCGTCGACAGCAGTGACCTGTGGGTGATCGCCAATTACCGGGAAACTCAGCTTCCGAACATCCACGAAGGCTCCAGTGTCACCCTCACCGCCGATGCCGTACCGGGAGTGACCTATACGGGTACCGTAGAATCCATCTCGGACGCAACCGGAGCCGCCTTTTCGATGATACCTCAAGACAATGCTACCGGCAATTTCGTCAAAGTGGAACAACGTGTACCTGTACGCATCAGCCTGAAAGGAAACGATTCCGAAAAGCTAAAGCTTCTGCGTGCCGGATTCAATGTAGAATGTAAAGTAAAACACTGATTATGGGAGCCCCTGTACTGAACGGACCGTTTACGATGCTGATGTTCCGCAACTTCGTGCCTCGGAAACTCCAACCGTGGATTTATGTCTTTATGGCCGTCACCTTCCAGCTTTCCGGAGGGCTCTATCTGGGTACCTTGAACCAAATGGTCGGCGAAACTACCCTGATGCGGGAAGACCTGCTGATGTGTCTCTATGCCAACCTGGCCGGAATGGCCATTTATTTCCCCTTACTGTTCCGCATGAAGTTCCGTTTTACCAACAAGACTTTGCTTCTGGCCGCGGCAGGGGGCGTTCTGGCAAGTAACCTGATTGCTCCCCACATCACCTACCTTCCGCTGCTATGGGGAATCTGTTTCATCGAAGGTATCTGCAAGATTCAGGGAACTTTCGAATGTATGTCGAATATCCAATTATGGATGACGCCCAAACGTGATTTCACAGTCTTTTTCCCGTTACTTCACATCATCATACTAGGCAGCATGCAACTATCCGACTTGCTGTGCACGTACCTGATGTATCATTATCATTGGAGCTATATGCATGGGTTTATCGCAGCCATCATGCTGATAAACCTGATGATACTACAGACTTGTACCCGTCATTTCCGCCTCATGAAGAAATTCCCTCTGTTCGGTATCGATTGGCTGGGAGCCATACTATGGGCCTGCCTGCTTCTGGAAATCGCCTATTTTTTCGATTACGGCGACTGGTATGACTGGTGGAACAGTCCGGTCATCAGACAATTGGCAGTAGCTATCGGCATTACATTCCTGCTTTGCATCTGGCGCATGCTGACCATCCGCCATCCCTTTCTCGAACCTCGGATGTGGACATACAGACATCTTGTTCCGATACTGATTCTGATAACACTGGTTGAAGCCTTCCTGGCTACCGAACGGGTACTGGAAGAAGTATTCTACGAAGATGTGATGCACTATACAGAGACTGTCAGTGTACAACTGGACTGGTTGACTCTCGGAGGAATCCTTACAGGGTGTCTGTTTGCCTACTGGTGGATGCACATCAAACGCTTCAGCTATATCCGGTTACTTAGCATCGGAATCATAGGCCTCATCGGCTATCTGCTAGGCTATTATTTTACCCTCTCGGGCGAGATACATATTTCACAGCTCTATCTGCCTACTGCCTGCAGAGGATTTGCCTACGCTATTCTAAGCGCCACTTTCATGGTCTGTCTGGAAGAAATCATGACTTTCCAGCACTTTTTTCAGGCACTGAGCGTATTCAACATGCTGCACATGGTGGTAGGTGGTGTCATCGGGTCGGCACTTTATACCCAAGGCCTTGCCTACTACCTGCCAGATAACATAGCCCGATATGGAGCAGCCATCGACCGGGTAAATTTTAGCCAAAATCCTTTCCCTTTAGGAGAATATATGGAAACTTTCGTATCGCAGATGATGGAAATCAGCATCAAACAGATTTACGGATGGGTGTATCTTATGCCTGCATCCTGCTCTTTCTGCTCTTTCTACTTTACGATGCTCCAGTACGTAAAGAATTGAAACTGATGCCCAGCTGGAGAAGCCTCCGCAAAGAAATAGCCCATGCATTCCAGAAAAATCCAGTAAAGAAAAAAGAGACACAGACTGAGTAAGAAACAAGAAGCGTTCGCGTTGAAATCTCCTGATAACGGATTCAACCTGAACGCTTCTTGTTTCTTCTATTTTTATCAGTTGAAATAACCGGTCTATTCTTCCAGTTGACGGATAACCCGGCACGGATTTCCTACAGCCAACGAATTGGCCGGAATGCTTTTCGTCACCACACTTCCGGCGCCGATGACACAATTATCGCCGATAGTGACCCCCGGCAACACACAGACCTGGGCACCTATCCAGACATTGTTGCCGACGGTAATGGGATAAGCATACTCCAGTCCCTGATTCCGCCGGGGAACATCCAGCGGATGTCCGGCGGTATAGAATCCGCAATTCGGCGCAATGAATACATTATCGCCAAAAATAATCCGGGCACCGTCCAGCATGACACAATTCACGTTGGCATAGAAGTTCTCCCCTACCTCGATGTTATAACCATAATCACAATAAAACGGCTGTTCTATCAGGAACTGTTTGCCGGTTTTCCCCAACAGGTCGCGGATTATGGCCTCCCGTTCTTTCAAGGCCGAAGGAGCCAACTGATTGTAAGCATGACACTTCTCTTTGCAGACCTGTCTTTCCTGAATCAGTTCCGCATCATAGTTGGCATCATACAATTCTCCCGAATGACATTTTTCTTTTTCAGTTTTCATAAGAACTTTCATTGAAGTTTCAAACACAAACGTCGATGTTACAGGCTAGTCTTCATGTATCTCATTCCACCGGAGCCAACATGAAACAATCCAGATCGGGAGTCCATGTAAACCGGCTTCCGATTCTTACGACATTATATCCTTTCTGCAGATCGACCACCAGTTCTGCCTGGACAATTCTTTGGGTACTGTCTGTCTCCAGGTTATCCAGCGTCACCCGGGTACCGTTTACCGTAACCTCCAACCGACGGTCGTTTATCTCACGTTCCCTTTGAGCGACGGGAACATAGCGGACAATCATCTTATATTTTCCTCCCTTTTCACTGAACACTTCATCCCATTGGGCATAGTTCTCCTTATGACCACCCAGATTGGTGACAACCATGCTACCCGAAGCTTCTTCAAAAGGCATGTATGCCACTCCCCGCTTACGCTTGGCCAAATCGTCAAAGCCATTCAGATAAGCCTGTTCCGCTTCGTACAGGACGGGTTCCAGACGTCTGCTTCCTTCCACCCTTACAATCTTGACTCCATGAGGAAGTACATCAAAGCGAAGCGCATCATCTACCGGACGCTCATCCTTCCGATGAACCAAATCGCGGACATTTGTCTTTCCTTCCAACTCTAAAAGACTCAAAGGAACCTGAAAAGAACAGGTCTCCTCCGTAGGGTTATACAAGGCAACCGCACGTACCTTTCCCCGCTTCTCTCCGATATCCTTTACAAAAACATATCCGCCGTTCTCGTGCTGTACGACCTGAGCCTGAATGCCTAGCGGATCCTGATTCAAGGCTATCAGTTCGGGATTCTTCAATAAACGGAGCGAAGCCTCCGGAATCGTTGTCAGGTCACAACCTATCAAAAGCGGAGAGCTCAGAATACACCACATACCGAAATGTGTCTCTTCCTCCTCCGGTTTCAACCCTCGTCCTATCTCCAGCATGTCCATATCGTTATAATGTCCTCCACCGGCAAAAGCCGAAAGATACATGTTTTTGGAAATGATGTATTTCACCGATTCCCACGATGGATTTATATCCGAACTAATCCGCCAGGAACGTGCCAAACCACTGACCCACGTACCCGGATAAGCCCACCGGCAGATATTCAAAGAAATATTCCGGGGACACACCTCACGTATAGCCTCTACAATAGCCGTATACCGCTCCTGTTCATCAAGCTCCAGTTGCTGACCGGCTCCACAATAGTCTATTTTAATGAAATCGAATCCCCAGTCATTGAAAAACAGATTGGCATCCTGACGTTCGAAGCCATAAAGTCCTACCCCTATTCCATTCTTATCGGCATCCCAGATAGAACCGCAGGTATTCGCTCCCGCCTCTGAATAATTACCGGCTTTCAACCCCAACGAATGGATGTAATCGGCTACAACCTTCATGCCGTTCGGAAAACGTTCCGAATGTGTATGGAGGACTCCCTTTTCATCCCGATAACCAAAGAAACCGTCGTCAATGTTCACATAACGATATCCCACTTCATTCAAGCCTTGAGAAATCATGGCATCGGCCTGTTTCTTTATCAAATCCTCACTGATATGGACCCGATAAGTATTCCATGAACTCCAACCCATAAGTGGTGGTTCAACATGATTGACTTGTGCGACGGCCTTTCCAATCATGATTCCTAAAGCTACAGCCATCAGCCATTTTTTGCATGTTCCGTGTATCATATTCAGGTTAACTTTATTATCATTTGCCATCACCTCCAAGGGAGGACAAACAAAGAGTTTACAAACAACATCAAGCCTCTTCGTCTCCCGTATCTTCGCTGACCGGAATCGTGACAAGTACCTTATCAATACGGGCACCATCCATATCCACCACTTCCAACACAAAGCCATTCCATTCCGTACTTTCACCACTTTGCGGAATATGTTGCAACTGATGCAGGATAAGTCCCCCCAATGTCTGGTATTCTGATTTTTCAAATAAATCACTCCGATTGAAATAATACAGGAAGTCATATAACGGACACTGTCCGTCCACCAACCAGCCTTCCTTGTTGACACGCTTGATGATATCGGGCTCATCTCCCTTCTCATCCATATTACCGACCAGTCCCTCCAGAATATCTCGCAACGTAATGATACCTGTACAAGTTCCGAATTCATCGCAAACCAACGCACGGCTGATTTTCTGCTGCTTCATTTGTTCCAGAGCCTTGTAGACATTCATGCTTTCGTGGAAATAGACCGGTTCGTGTACCAGTTTCTCCAAAGAGAATGTCTCATCGTACAGATGGAGTACCAGGTCCTTCAGGTTGACAACCCCTTTCACATGGTCCAGATCACCTTCGGCTACAGGGTAGAATTCATACAAGTGCTCACTCAAGATTTTCCGGATTTCTTCTATTCCCATATCGGTATCCAACCAGACAATGTCACTCTTATGGGTCATGATGGAACATACTTTCAGGTCACCCAACATGAACACACGCTGCATGATGTCCTGTTCCACCGGTTGAACCTCTCCTCCCTCAGTACCTTCCTGAATGATGGACTTGATTTCTTCTTCGGTAACTTTGTTATCCGAATCCTTAATTCCCAGCAGATTAAAAATCAATCGGGTACTTTGTGCCAACAACCAGACGAACGGTAATGCCAGTTTAGACAACCAGTTCATCGGACGTGCCATCAGTTTGGCAGCCTTTTCGGCCACACTCAGACCGATACGCTTCGGCACCAGCTCTCCAAAGATAATGGTCAGGTAAGTTACAATCACTACGATTCCACCTTGTGCCAGCACACCGGCATAATGAATAGATACTCCCCATTCTATCAGAAGCTTCTTACAATCAACAGCTATCTGATTACCGGAATAGATACCGGTCAAGATACCAATCAATGTAATACCAATCTGTACGGTGGATAAAAAACGGTCGGGTTCATTAGCCAGTTTCAATGCAATCTTAGCAGATTTGTTTCCTTTCTTTACGTCTGCAGAGAGCCGTGACTTTCGGGCAGAAATCAAAGCAACCTCCGACATGGCGAAAACCCCATTCAACAAGATAAGCCCGATAATAATGAGAATCTCATTCATAAAATGTGATAAAATTTTGTGTATGTCCTACAAAATTAGCGGATTGACTAAAGTAGCCCCATAAACAGCCATACAATTATAGAGTTTTAACAAAAAAAGCCAAAGAAGTACTCCTTTCATCCCCAAATTCCGTGAAATAAATCTTGTAATGCTATAAAAAAGAGGCTGCCTGTTCATCGAATGACTCAAACAGACAGCCTCTCTTAAACCTTAAATATATCTCCTGTTACAAAGATTTCGGACGATATAACGCGTTCCACCAGGACGGATCATCCTGCAACCATTTGGCAAACCAGGCAAAAATGGTGTTCTGCCACTGGAAACGCTTGCCATAGTCCACAATGTGATGGTCCTGCCCGTCAACTACCACCAATGCTGTTTCTCGTCCCAACAATTTCAAGGCCGTATACATCTGTATGCTTTCACCCACCGGTACATTCATATCGGCCGAACCGTGGAGGAACAACAACGGTGTATGAATCTTTTCGGCATTGAACAACGGGCTATGGTCTACAAAGAGTTCCTTGTTTTTCCAGGGATAACTGTTGGCACCCGAAACCTCACTGTATGAATATCCCCAATAGCCTTCTCCCCAATAACTGGTATGGTCACTGATACCGGCATGCGAAATGGCGGCGGCAAAAATATCTGTCTTAGTCTGGAGATACTGAGTCATGAAACCTCCGTAGGAAGCACCGATACAACCAATCTTACTGTCATTGACAAAAGGATGTTCAGCCGCAAACTTCCGGGTACCTTCGATGATGTCATCGGCTACCCCATCGCCGAATGTATTTACATGACGGGCCGAGAACTCCTGACCGAAACCGGTAGCGCCACTCGGTTCGATTACATAAACGACATAGCCCAAGGCCGCGTATGCATGGTGCGGATAACGACTTTCAAAATTACGGCTGGTAGGGCTACATCCACCATAATAATTGACAATCATCGGATATTTTTGGGTGGCATCAAAATGAGGTGGCAAATAATAACGTCCATAAATGGTATCTCCCCGGGAGTTGACAAAATTCCAAGCCTCACATTTTCCCAAACGGATATCTTTCAGAATATCTTTACTCAAGTCTTCTACCAACACCGGTTTCAGATTCTTCAGATCGACAGTATACAACCGATGCGAATTGGAAACGCTCTCTCCATAAAATGCCAGAAGCGGCTTCTGCGAAGAAACTCCCATGTTCATGACCATATCTTCCGGTACCTCCACCTGACGGATAATTCCTGAAGCCGGTTCCATCTGATACAAGGAATAATAATCACGGTTCTCGGCGGTAAAATAAACTTTTCCGTCGGCCTTGTTCCAAACCGTCTGCATCACATTCGGATGGAAATTCAAGGTCAACGGCTTGACAGACTTATCGGACACTTCCATCAGATACAGCTGAGTATCAATCATGCTGGGAGTCTGTCCTTCCTTGACATGCTTCCCGATTCCTCCCAAAGATTCGGGCGAACCGGCTATCAGCACCTGTTTGGCATCCGGAGAAAACAAGGCATTCGAAATGAATCCGTCGTCTTCTACAAGCAATTCAGATTCCAGCGTATGCACATCCAGCATGTATAAAGAATACAACGTAGTAGGACGAGCTTCCAACCGACGTTTTGTCACCATCATCAGTACCTTACGGCCATCTGCCGAAATATCGGTAGCAAACACCTGCCGGTATCCGTAGGTCAACGGCTGCATCAGACCGGAAGCCAAATCGTATTTAGCCAGGTAGATACGGTCTCTCCATCCCGGCTGACGGTCATCAGGGTCAACATATTCATAAATCTCTTTCTTTTCTTTCGGACCTTCCTGTACGAGCGAGAACAACAGATAGTCTTCGGTCGGAGCAAAGCGGAAACTCCCTTCCGGCAACGAAGCGGTCAAGACCGTTTCTATACCGGTAGACGGACTGACCCGGACCAGCTCTTTACCTGCTACCCCCTGACGGGTCAGGTAATAGTCGGAAGAACGAGGCATCCAATGCAATTCTTCACTCCGTTCGGCCAAGACCTTACCGGTAGCCAGCTCACGAACGACATACGTAGTTGTAGTCTGCCCACCTACCCGAGTGGTCCGATAAGCAACAATCAGATATTTTCCATCGGGAGAAACTTCGACATCCGTATAACGTTTCCCATGCAACACATCGGCCAACGTATACAGACGGCCTTCCTCCTGAGTCAATGTGAAGATTCCCTCTTTTTCTGTATCCAATGACAATTCCGGGGTTTCCTTCCGGTCGGGAGCAGACAAGTATTTCACTACAATCTGATGAGAAGCCGGTTCCAATGTAAGCTTCAGGTCTTCGCACAATTTGCCATCCACATATACCTGATACGAATCTACCCCCTCGACCTTGAGTTCAGCCTTCCCGTAACGGGTATTTTCGAGTGTAAAGCCCAACAGATGCAATGCATATCCGTCATTCACAACCGGAAGAGCATCTGCGGTAAGAAGTTTACCCTGTTTCACCGTTTCCAGTGAGAGTGGAGTTTTCAACAGACGGTCCACCTTCCATGGTTCAGAATTGACATCAACGGTATCGACCTCATACGGTGCCTTGACCGGATAAGGTCCTGCATAATGAAAGGTATTGATTTCCATACGTTCAGCATTCAGCAGCATTCCCCAACACAACGAGCATGCCAGCAATAATTCTTTTTTCATACAATAGGATGAGTTATGTTTTTCATTCAGCACACAAAAATAGACAAATTATATAGAATACGCCAATTCTTCTACCGTTTCATCTCTAAAAGCATTGTGTTTATAGACAAACGAAGCCTGCCGGCCCAACGGGAATACCCAAATTCCAGTGGACCGACAGGCTCCTGATTTCTTTTCAATTCATGATTGAACTGACTCAGAAGATATCCAGTTCAGCCATCGTAGCAAAGTCTGCACCCGAAGTCACTTCCGTAGCGACCAACCGCACATAACGGGCTTTTACCGCCTTCTTGAAGTAATGGTAACGCTTGGTAGGGTCGTTCACCAGATTTCCGAATGTGAAATTCTCCACTTTCTTCCATGTCTTACCATCTGCACTCATCTCAAGACGCCCAGCCGCTATCAGACCTTTCGCATCCTTCTTCTGAGGGGTATAGGCAAATCCGGCCAGTTCTTTTTCCATTCCCAAATCCAAAGCGAATACATAAGGAGATTCCTGCCCGCCGGATACCCAATAAGTGTCTGCCTGTTCATCGATGGCGGCACTAGCCGGATGCTCGGTTGTTTCACCCGATACATCCAGTACTTTCCAATCTTTCTTGACAAATCCCAAGCGTTCGCGTGAAACCGATCCCTTTCTTCCGTGCAGGAATGAAACCGCCTTCACTTCGCCATTCTCTAAAGCGAAAGGAACCGTATACAACGGTGAAGCCTCATCGGGTTCAGCACCGTCGGTGGTATAGTGAATCTGATAATCTATCGTATCCTGCATTGATTCATTTTCTTTCTTATCGGCCCAATACAACCAACTGAAACCATCCTTCTTCGGTGCAATGGTTACCAGACCTTCCGCGTTTCTATCCACGGACAACATCGGAGGACGTTGCTGGTAATAATGTGCAGACACCTCACAGATGGCAGGATTCATACGGGATTCCAGTATACGTATCCGAATTTTGGTAGAAGTCACATCCGGGAATCGGAGAATACGTTTGTGACCGATATTGGTAGAGCGGGCAACCTCCTTCCATTGTCCGTTCACCCATGCATCGACGGCATGTTTCTCCACCCGTTCGCTATGTGTGGCGATGGCTTCCTGAATCACAATCCGATTGAAAGTAACGGGTTGAGGTACGGAAAAGACCAGTTCTTTCGGTCCTTCACCATCCAAGAGTACAAATGTATTTTCATCCTTGTCCAATACCTCCTTCGGACCATCTGCTCCGTCCAGCAAGTTATGGCCATAGGTTTCCTGAATTCTTCTACCGGTCTCTTCCAGAACCTCGACATCGGCATCCGAGAACCGTCCCTCCCGGTTAGGCGGAATATTCAACAGGAAAATGGAGTTACCACCTACGGCACGTTCATAAATGTCGAATACATCATCGGCACTCCGGGTCTGCTGACGGGTATCGTCCCGGTAGAACCACCCAGCCCGGATAGACGTATTCGTTTCGGCCGGCTGATAATGCAGGTAAAACGGTTTTTCACGGCTCAACAACACTTCCCGACCTCCCAAGTCACCGTGCAAGTCCATGAATTCCACCATCTCGGCAGGATTCTCCGTATACGGAGTAATCACATTCCATTCGGATGTCCGTGTATTTCCGGCCTCATTACCACACCAGCGCACGTCTTCTCTTCCGAAGATTGTAGCATTCGGCACCAATGTACGAATCATTTCACGCCAAGCCTTATAGTTATATTTCTGACCTCCTTTAGTCTTGGGATGTGCACCATCGAACCATACTTCGTCAATCGGTCCGTATTCCGTCAACAATTCGAACAATTGGTTCAGGAAATATTCGTTATAATCGTCCAGCTCGAACTGGAATTTTGTCTTGACGGCGAACGGACGCCCGGGTACTTCCCGAGGAATGGTACGCAACGTATAAGGACTCAGGTTACCATAAAGCCCGTCAGGACTTTCTATCTGATACAAATCGGCCGGAGACAGGTAGACACCCAGTTTCAATCCATATTTCCGGCACGAAGCAGAAAGTTCTTTCATGACATCGCCTTTCCCATTCTTATATCCAGTCGACATGATACCGTGTTTGGTATAACGGCTCTGCCACAATACGAATCCGTCATGATGCTTGGCTGTAAAGACGACCATCTTCATACCGGCGGCCTTCATGGCCTGACACCACTGGTCGGTATCCAAGGTCTTCAAATCAAAGATCTTGGGGTCTTCCTTTCCCGTTCCCCATTCCAGACGGGTGAAGGTATTAGGACCGAAATGGACGAAAGCTATAAACTCGTTTCTCAAAGCAGCCAACTGATTGTCCGTAGGAACCACATGGGCTGCTTTCCGGATAATCACATCATCGGTATCTCCCGCCTCCACTTTAATGGTATTTTGGGGAATTATCTCCTGTTGTTGTGCATACGATGACAAACACATCGCCGCCGCAAACAACCATGTCAACCGTTTCAAATTGTTTTTCTTCATAGTCAGATTTTATCAGTTCAGTTATAAAATAAAAAATAAGTAACCCCTATCGCTACAAATACTCTGCAATATTCGCAAGATTTGCCGATTCCCGCAAAAAATATCCAAACAAATAACCTCGATAAAATGAATTTTATACCGGACGGTTACCCGTCCGTAAATCTCCCGTCCACCATTTCCCATTGACATTTGCTTGCCTCACGTCCCATCGGATAATCATTTATGGGTAGCCCATCCGGACATTATCCTATCACAACCTTCCACGACCAAATGAATCACGGACAAAGAAAAGGCATTCTATTCTTCCATCAGACAATTCGGCAACACATTTCTACCGAAACATCCAATCCACTGACATTATAAAAGCAAAAACAGGGACCAATTTCGACACATCAGAATACCAATTTTTAGCGATTGTTATACTTTGAAATAGAATTTAACTTTGCACTCGCAATGCCGGAGAAGGCATCAAAGATTATCTAACTATTATAAAATTGGGAATAAATTGGGAACAAAATTCAAACACAGCCTGCTTCTTCTGATCATGCTGATGGGTACAATGACGACATGGGCACAGGAAGCCATTGTTTTTGGAAAAGTCATTTCCAGTGACAAAAGTGAAATAGACTTTGCTACCGTATACCTGAAAGGTACAAACTACGGATGTACCACCAACGAGAAAGGAATCTATCACCTGAAAGCCCCTGTGGGTACATATACCCTCATCGTATCGGCCATCGGATACGAAACCTCCGAGAAACAGGTCGTATTGACAGGTGGCGAACGCTTGAAACAGAACATCGTATTGAAACCTTCGGTGACCGAACTGGATGAAGTGGTGGTGGTCTCTACGGGTGTCTCCCGTGTGAAGCGTTCGGCCTTCAATGCCGTAGCGGTCGATACCAAAGAGATGCAGAACTCCACCAAAAGCCTGAGTGAAGCCCTGACCAAGGCTCCGGGTATGAAGTTGCGCGAATCGGGCGGTGTAGGCTCGGACATGCAGCTCATGATGGACGGATTCAGCGGCAAGCACGTAAAGGTATTCATCGACGGAGTACCGCAGGAAGGGGTAGGAAGCTCGTTCGGGCTGAACAACATTCCGGTGAACTTTGCCGAACGCATCGAAGTCTATAAAGGAGTGGTACCGGTAGGATTCGGAACAGACGCCATCGGCGGAGTCATCAACATCGTGACCAACAAGAAACGGCGCAACTGGTTCCTGGACGCTTCCTACTCGTACGGCTCGTTCAACACCCACAAGTCATACATCAACTTCGGACAGACGTTCAAGAACGGTTTCACCTATGAAATCAATGCTTTCCAGAACTACTCGGACAATGATTATTACGTAGATGCTCCGGTACAGGATTTCACTACCGGAAACCTGAACGGGACTTACCAACGGGTGAAACGGTTCAATGATACCTATCACAACGAGGCGATTGTAGGGAAAGTAGGTATCGTAGACAAAAAATGGGCAGACCGGCTGATGTTCGGATTCACCTACTCACACATGTACAAGGAAATCCAGACCGGTGTACGCCAAAGCATCGTTTACGGCGAAAAGCACCGCAAAGGCCACTCCCTGATGCCTTCGTTGGAATATAGCAAACGGAATCTGCTCACCAAGGGACTGGACGTGACCCTCACCGCCAACTACAACCGGAATGCCACGACCAACGTCGATACCGCCGCCTACCAGTACAACTGGTTGGGAGAAAAGCAACCGATGAACTCCCGCGGAGAACAATCTTATCAGTATTCACGTGCCGACAACGATAACTGGAACGGGACGCTGACCGTAAACTACCGCATCGGAAAGATGCACACGTTTACCTTCAACCACGTATTGAACGCATTTACCCGCAACAATACCTCTCTGTTGGCCAACGAAGAACAGACCGACGCCATCGCCAAGAAGACGCAAAAGAACATCTCCGGTCTATCTTACCGCCTGATGCCATCGGAACACTGGAACGCTTCGGTCTTCGGGAAATACTATAACCAACATGTAGCCGGTCCTATGGCCACAACGACCAATCAGGACGACTACGAGAAGATTAGCAGAAAGATGGACGCCTTCGGATACGGTATTGCCGGCACTTATTTCATCCTGCCGGGACTCCAGGTGAAACTCTCGTACGAGAAAGCCTACCGCCTGCCCACCATCGAAGAGATGTTCGGCGACGAAGACCTGGAAATGGGAGAAATCACCATCCGTCCGGAGAATAGCGATAACGTCAACCTGAACGTCAGCTACGGAAAATCGTTCGGCAAGCATTCCGTCTATGTGGAAGGAGGAGTGATATACCGCGATACGAAGGATTATATCCAACGTAACGTAACCGATCTGAGCGGAGGAAAATACGCGGCCGCCTACACCAACTACGGGAAAGTCCTCACCAAAGGATTCAACCTGTCGGCACGGTACAGCTATAGCAACTGGTTCAGCATCGGAGGAAACTTCACGCAGATGGATGTACGCGACAACATGAAAACCATGATTGGCACTACGGTTCCCAACCTGGCCTACCAGGCCCGCATGCCGAACCTGCCCTATCAGTTCGCCGATGCCGATGTGAACTTCTATTGGCGGGACCTGTGGGAAAAAGGGAACGTCCTGACCTTGACCTACGACAACCAGTTCCTGCATAGTTTCTCCTACTATTCGCAGGTCATCGGTTCCAGTAGCGATTACATCGTGCCCAACCAGTTCTCGCACAACCTCAGCCTGTCCTATAGCCTGAAGAACGGACGGTACAACCTTTCGCTGGAATGCCGGAATTTCACCGACGAGAAGCTATACGACAACTTCAGCCTCCAGAAGGCCGGACGAAGCTTCTACGGAAAAGTACGTGTCTATTTCGGAAAATAAAATGAACTAAAAATAAAAGATAAATAAGCATGAAAAAGAACCTTTTAATGGCCGGACTCTTTGCTACCGCATTGGCCGGCATGAGTTTCACCTCCTGCTCAGGTGAAGAAGTAATCAACAACGAGTCGAATACCGGAAACGGGAACGGAAACGAAGAACAACCGGAAGTATCGGCTTCCCGCTACGTCATCGCCGCATCAGTAACCGCTTCGGGAAATACCACCAACGTATTGCTGACCGCCGAGACACTGGAAGAAGGAAGCATCAGTACCGTAAAGAACGGACTGGTAAACGACGGTGCCACCCAATGGGTATATTACAACGACCAGTACCTGTACGGATTGAGCTACAACCAGGGAAACGCCGGTATCACCACTTCCTTCTACCTGGACAACAACGGGAATCCGAAGAAACGGAACGGAGAATTTGCCGTACGCCGCTTCACGACCTTCGGTACCTACGGGAAATATGTCATGACCACTTCGACCGGTAACGGACCGACCGAATGGAACGACGCAAACGGATACACCCCGAAATCGTTCCTGATTTCTTATCTGGATACCGCCGCCGATACGTATACCACCAACGATACCAAAAACGAAGCCTACCTTTCCGAGAATTTCCTGGGCAACGGTGAATTTGTCACCCTCGCCGGATTGCTGGAAAACAACGGCAAACTCTTCAGTGCCGCCGTACCGATGGGGCTGAGTCAATACGGTACGAAATTCGAGAACGGCAAGTGGGTACTTCCGGGCAACGAAGACCTCATCAAGACCGAATCGGGAGGCTCCGGAAGCGGTTCGTACAACAAGGACGAATTGCAATGGACCCAATATCCGAACGAATGCTGGGTAGCCATCTTCAGTGATGAAACGCTGACCGACAAGAAGCTCATCAAGACCGATAAAATCAGCTATGCCTGCGGACGTTACAAGTCACAATATTACCAGATGATTTGGGCAGACGCCAACGGAGACATCTACGTATTCTCGCCAAGCTATGCCAAGACGATGAGCGACGCCCGCCAGCAGACTACTCTCCCCGCAGGTGTAGTACGTATCCCGGCCGGAACGGAAGACTTCGACGATTATTATTGCGACCTGGAGGCACTGAGCGGCGGAAATTCATTCCTGCGTTGCTGGCCGATAGCCGAAGACTATTTCCTTCTGTTGATGTATGACCGTCCGTTGACCGAAACCGGATTCACCGCCAACCAGCTGGCCATCTTCAAGGCAGGCGACAAGAAACTGACCTACGTGAACGGACTTCCGGCTACCGAACTGATTTCGGGCTTCGGCAACTCACCGTACGTCGAGCACGGAAAAGCTTACATAACCGTCACCACGACCGAAGGTTATCCGGCCATCTACAAGATTGACCCAGCTACCGCCACCGCCACCAAAGGTTTGACCGTAGAGGCTACCCAATTGAGCGCCGTAGGTAAACTGAACATTCAGGAATAACAACTTGTTAGTAGAAACAAATATCAGTGGGCCTGAAACCGATGAAGAGCCGTTTCTTTACCGGACAGGTCCACTTTTTTTAAACGTCATACCGCATGAGAAAACTTTTTGCCAAGATTCATCTCTGGCTTTCCATCCCCTTAGGCATCCTTATCTCCATCATCTGCCTCACCGGAGCCATCCTGGTGTTCGAGCAGGAAATCACCCAGGCATTGAACCCGAACCTGTACCGTGTTGAAGCGGCTTCCGGAAGTACTCCCCTGTCCCCTTCGCAACTGGCCGAAGCGATAAGCCGCCAAGTTCCGGACACCCTCCAGCTTACCAGCCTTCAGTTCGCCCAAGACCCGGACAAACCGGTATGGGCCGGATTCCGGAATGCAGGCAGAAAGACCTTGAGTGTCAATCCATATACCGGTGAAGTAAACGGATGGAGCCAAAGTTATCCCTTCTTCCAGGAAGTACGCAAGTTACACCGCTGGCTATTGGACGCCCCCGCCAGAAAAGGCGAAAAATCCGTGGGAAAGGTCGTCGTCGGAGTCACTACCCTGCTGATGGTCGTCATTCTCCTTAGCGGACTGGTCATCTGGATTCCCCGTACCTCGAAAGCCTTGAAGAACCGGCTGAAAATCAGTTGTACGAAAGGATGGCGTCGCTTCTGGTACGATAGCCACGCAGCCACAGGCATCTATACCCTGGTATTCCTGCTCGTCATGGCCTTGACCGGACTGACCTGGTCGTTCGGGTGGTACCGCACCGCTGCCTATTCCCTGTTCGGAGCCACTCCGCAAACAATGGAAGCCGGCCACGGAAATGCCGGAAACCGAGAAGCGGGCGCAACGTCCCAACGGAATCATACGCATCCGGACCGCCAACCGGATTCCAGACCTCGGCGTACAGGTACCGATGAATCGGATACCCGCCCGAAAAACGCCCAACGTCCGTATCGCACCTGGGACCAGGTATTGGCAGGTCTGCAACAGACCTATCCGTCCTATACCAGCATCAAGCTGGAGCGGAACAGCGCCCAAATAATCACATCGCCCGAAGGCTCGTTGCGGAAAAGCGATACCGCCCGTTTCCAGGCCGAAGACGGTACCATCACCGGAATCACGACTTCCGACCAAGTCCCCATCTCTCAGAAGATGAAAGGATATTTCTATAGTTTCCATACCGGAACCTGGGGAGGCATGTGGACCAAAATCCTCTATTTCCTGGCCGCTTTCCTGGGTGGCATATTGCCGTTGAGCGGCTACTACCTCTGGTACAAGAAGAAAAAAGGCTCTTCCCTCCGGCGGAATGCCCGATGAGACTTTGCCTTCATGTTTTCTTTCGGAAAAACATCGGCCTTTTATGTCCTTCATCGAAAGAACGTACGTATTCCATACGCAGAACATTCGTCCTCCATACGGAAGACATAAGTTCCAGGCACGAAGGACATAGTACATCTACAGACATACCAAGAATCCCAAAAGCAAGCGGGTCATTCAGAAATTCCAGGAACTCTGAATGACCCGCCTTCACTTTTCATTGACTACCCAAGGAAATAGTCTGTAAATGAATTATAGCTGGACCGTTTGTTTACTTCCATCGTATTTCACGACAATACCTTTAGCATCCTTGTCAAATCCTTGAGCCTTGTCTTTCCCGACAACCACCACGGTAAAGGTACGTTCCTTCAACATTCCATCGAATTCTCCGGTACGTTCGCCGATAGTCAGTGTCCGGCTATCCTCATCGTATTCAAAAGGAATCATGGCATATTTCCCTTTTTCGTAGTTATAATTCGTACCTTCGTCTTCATACAAGGTAAACGTACCGTCTGCTCCCTGATATACATACAACTTGATATCCGAAGCCGGTTTCTCGTCGGAATATTGCATATCCGGGCCGAACGGAACAATGGAGCCGGCACGTACATACAACGGAATCCGTTCGTAAGGCGCAGCTACAGAAGCCTGTACACCTGCTTCCTGGAATTTGCCGGTATAGAAATCATACCAACCTTCACAAGCCGGGAAATACATGTCACGGGTGCGGTCTCCATACCGATATACCGGAGCTACCAGGAAAGCCGGACCAAACATGAACTCATCACCGATATTATTCACCTGCATATCGGCCGTAAAGTCCATAACCAACGGACGCATGATGGTATAATCATCGAAATAAGTCATTCCAGCCATCGAATAGATGTACGGCATCAGCTTATAACGAAGTTTCGTATAATAAACTACAGACTGATAGGCCGGATGATTCTCCGGAGCAATGTTCCAGATTTCGCGGAACGGATATTGGCCGTGTGCCCGATACAACGGACAGAACGCACCGAACTGATACCACCGGGTATTCAGCTCCCTCCATTCCTTATAATCCGCATTTTCGGTCCGTGTCTTGTTCCATACTTCCTGACCGGCTACATAGCGGTTCTCTACACAGAAGCCACCGATGTCCATGGTCCAATACGGAATACCGCTCATCGAGAAGTTCAGTCCGGCAGAGATCTGAGCCTTCATGTCTTCCCAACGGGTAGCGATGTCACCGCTCCAGGTAGCCGTAGAATAACGTTGCAGGCCGGCAAAGCCCGAGCGGGTCAGCAGGAACACACGTTTGTCATTGTCTACTCCCCGTTGTCCGTCATAAATGGCCTCCGCATTCATCAGGGCATAAGCATTGAAGAATTCGGTAGAAGAGCCCAATGCGGTAGGGCCACACAAAGCCTTGCGGTAATCGATGTCGGTACAATCGCGAATGTTCGGTTCACTGGCATCCATCCACCAGGCGTCGATACCCAATACATACAATTTGTCCTGCATCTGTTTCCAGAAGAGTTTGCGGGCATCGGCACTATAGGCATCGTAGAAGGACCCGATGTAACCCGGACCTATCCAGTCGCGGATGCTATCCTTGATAGCCTGCTGGTACATCCAACCGTTCTTGTCGAACTGCTTGTAATGCTCGGTAGAAGCATAGAACTTCGGCCAAACCGAAATCATGAGCCTGCCATTCATGGCATGGATAGAATCTACCATAGCTTTCGGATCCGGGAAACGGGACTTGTCGAAGTCGTGGCTTCCCCATGCATCTTCGGGCCAATAGCTCCAGTCCTGTACGATATTATCTATCGGAATCTGCCGGTCACGGAACTCTTTCAAGGTACCGATAAGTTCAGCCGAAGTCTTGTAACGCTCCCGGCTTTGCCAGTATCCCATCGCCCACTTCGGCATGACAGGAGACTTTCCGGTCAATGTACGGTATCCGCTGATTACTTCATCCATATCATCGCCTGCTATGAAATAATAATCCAACTGTTTGGTCATCTCGCTCCACCACGACTGCTTGCCTTGCTCTTCGGGAGCCACCGGAGCCAATACCCGCAATCCGGAATAAGAGACATAACCGTCCGGTTCCCATTCTATTTTCAACGGAACCCGTTTACCGGATTCCAGATTGACGGAAAATTTATAGCTGTTCGGATTCCAGGCCGTACGCCAACGTTCGGGAACCACCAGTTTACCGTCGATATACACCTTCGTATAGCCGGCATAATAAAGGATGAATTTGAACTCACCGCTCTGAGAAGGCTCAATGCTCCCTTCATACGTCACCTTAGAACCCATGAACGGAAATCCTTCCGGAAGATTGACCACCTTCGACAAATCTTCCCGTTTCAGATGTTCAAAATAAAGGGAATCTTCCCGACGTTCCAACGGTTGTACACCCGATTTCGGATCCGGCACATAATTACCGGTCAAGGCACCCTCCTTACCATACTTATCAAAAAGCTTGAACACTTCTCCCAATTGTGAATAATCGTTGGGATTACCGAAACGGCAAAGCGAATAACTATCCAGCAGAACGCCGTAATTCTTGTTGGAAACAATGAACGGTACGGAAACCTTCGTATTATACTGGAACAGCTCTTCGTTCTTTCCTTTGTAGTTGAACTCGTCGGCCTGATGTTGTCCCAAGCCGTAGAAAGCCTCATCGGCCGGCGATTCGAATACCTGCCGGATGGTATATCCATGAGTTCCTTCTACCGTAATCGGCGTGAATTCCTTGCCTCCTCCCTTGTTTTCCTGGAGAATCAACCGCCCCTCCTCATCGGTAAACCAGACTTCGCCGGTAGATGCCAAAACCGAAGCCTTCAATGCCTTCGTAAGGACCGACACCGTATCGCCCCGTTGCTCTACGGAAAAAGGAGTCTGTTCTGCCGGAGGAAGTACGACCAGACTCTTCGGGTCGGCAAAGCTCGATTCGGGTGTAGCCGATACATGAATCAGTTTGTCACCCATTACCTGAAGACGCACCAGTCTCGCCGCATGTTCTCCCTGCGGAGTCACATGTACAATCACCCCTTGGTCCGTCTGTTCATAGACTTTATCGGAACAGGCCACCAGAAACAGACCTGCCAATAAACAATAAGGAATGTTCTTCATATTCATCATAAGACAATGCTTAAAGTTAAACAATCAATCCATCACAAAGATACACGGAACCTTTGCCAAAAGCCTGCCTCACATGTTTTCAGGTTGGGAAAGATTTGAATGGCCGGCAGACGGAATGTTGCCGATGACGGTATCTTTTGTTATTTCCCCTCCTTTTCCTGATAAACGGAAGGTAAAACTCCGAATTCCTCCTTAAAATAACGGCTGAAATATTTCGGGTTGTTGAATCCGACTTCGAAAGCTACTTCCGACACATGAAGCTGGCTTTCACGCAACAATTGTGCCGCCCGTTTCAGACGGATAACCCGGATAAATTCTATCGGAGTCTTGCCGGTAATCTGCAGAAGCCTCTTGTAAAGATGGACACGACTCATTCCGAGTTCCCGGCTCAATTCCTCTACAGACAAGTCACTACGCGACATGTTGTCTTCTACATATTTCACCGCTTTCTCTATCAGTTTTTCATCCAGCGAAGTAATGGCTATCGTACTCGGTTCCGGGTCGATGACCGCTCTGCCGGTCCCCGCCTCCGGATGATGTGAACGGTTACGCTGAATCAGCTTCTGGATACGGAGTATCAGAATATCCGTGTTGAAAGGTTTTGTCACATAATCGTCGGCCCCTGTCTGTAGCCCTTCCAGCTGGGAATCAATGGTCTGTTTTGCGGTCAGCAGAATGACGGGGATGTGCGAAGTGCGTTCCGTCTCCTTTATCAACCTACATAAGGCATTCCCGTCCATTTCCGGCATCATGACATCGCTCACTACCAGGTCCGGCAACTCGTTTTCCTGCATCATCTCCCAAGCCTCCTTACCGTTGGAAGCGGTCCGGATGCGATATTGCAATCCCAAAGTCGCACTCATGAATTCACGGAAATCCGGATTATCGTCCACAACCAGCAGGAGCGGAAACCGTCCACGTTCCGTTTCCACTTGTCCGGTATCCTCCGATGATGAAGTCCCCTCATCGAACATTTCCGGAACAACCGGAAGCGATGCCGCTACATCCACGTGCTTGACAGGTAAACGAACCACAAAGACGGTACCTGTTCCACCGTTATCGAACACCTCTACCGTTCCTTCATGCAAGGTTACGAAATCACGGACCAGACTCAATCCGATGCCAGTTCCGGTAGCTTCTTCCATGCCTTTATGCTCCGTCTGGTAGAAACGGTCGAAGATATGCTTCTTATCCTCATCACTGATTCCGATACCGGTATCGGCCACCTTGATTTCCAGAAATTCCTCCGCATCTGCCAGATGCTCCAGACTCACGGTGACACAACCTCCCTCCGGAGTATACTTGAAAGCATTCGACAACAGGTTCATAACCACTTTACCTACCTTGTCGGCATCAAAAGCCATCGGAAAACGGTCCATTACAGAGAAGAAGGAGAACCGAATCTGTTTCCTGTCGGCCATCAGCACGAAAGAATCGCATACTCCATGGATATAGCCGACAATATCACCTTCCGTCAACGACAAACGATGCCCATTCATCTCCCCCTTTCTGAAATCCAGCAATTGGTTGACCAACATCAGCAGACGCTGGGCATTCCGATACATCAACAACAAGCGTTTGCGTTTGGTAGCGTCCTGAGTTTCTTTGAGTATCTCTTCCAAAGGCGCGATAATCAATGTCAACGGTGTCCGTAGCTCATGGCTGATGTTTGTAAAGAAACGAAATTTCATGTTGTTGATTTCCTCGTTCTTGGCCGCTTCCTGTTCTATCTGCTTCATCCGGAATTTCTCACGCTCCCGTTTCAATATGGCCGAATATATCCAGACCAGGATACCCAACACCAGGATTGTGTAGAAAATGAAAGCCCATACAGACAACCAGAAAGGAGGATGGACCACAATCCGGAGTTCGGCAATGTCCGTACTTGCATAACCGTCACTATTCACCGCTTTTACCTTCAATACATAATCTCCCGGCGTAAGGCTGGTAAAAGTTACCCCATGTTCCCCCTTTGGAAGTGTCACCCATTCCTTATGAAAACCTTCCAGCTGATAGATAAACTGGGTCTTCTCCGGCAAAATCAGGTTATCTGTCGTAAAGGAGACCTTGAAGATATGCTGATGATACGCCAGATTCACTTCACGGACAAAGTTCAAGGATTGTTCCAGAATGACTTTTCCATCATACTCCTTACCTACCGAGACCGGCTCATTCATCAATTGCAAGGAAGTAAACAAGACTTTAGGTACCAACCGGTTATAATGCATCCGCTCCGGATTGAACGAATTGAGTCCGTAGAGTCCACCGGCCAGTATCGTACCGTCCTGCAAACGCTTCATGGCACGCAGGTTAAAATCGCTGGTCTGCAATCCGTCGTTATTGTCATATTCCCGGGTTTCGAAACTATACCCTTGATTGTCACGCAGGACCTTGATGTTGATAATCCGGTTGGATACCGTAATCCAGATGTTTCCGCTGGTGTCCTCGGCAATCGCCGAAACAGGCTTTCCGGTCAATTCCGGCATCTGAGGGAGAGTGATCACCTTTCCACGTTTGTAATCAAAAGCGGTAAGCCCTTCGCGTGCCGCTACCCAAAGCCACTCCCGGCTATCCTTGTAGAGTTCGTTCACACTGACCCGTCCCAATCCTTCCAACGGCCGAATCCGACGGGTAGACAAATCCATCACCTGAATACCTTCCGTAGCACATCCTATCAACAACGTCTGAGTATCCCAAAGACACAAAGCCGACAGGTGATTGTCTTTCAAGCCGGAATTGTCCTGCCGGTATGTGTCAAACTTTCCCGTCCCGGGGTTCAGGCATTGCAACCCGTTACTCAAAGTCGCTATCCAGATGCGTCCATCCGCATCTTCCTGCAAATACCAGATACTATCATCGGCCAGTCCATCGGAGGAATCGGTTTTCCGGTAAACGGTAGTCCGGCTTCCATCGATACAGACCAGTCCTCCCCTGAAAGTACCGACCCAGACCTTACCGTCTCGCGCAACGAGTATAGAAACAATCGCATCGGATTCAAAATTTCCGTTGTCAGAATTAAAATTTTTTTGTGTATGCTGGCGAGGATTCCAGACAATCAATCCATTGTCATTGGTTCCTAACAACCATTCTCCTGAAGGCGTTTCCGCTATGTTGGTGATATCTCCTATCGGAAGCAAAGCAAACTTATACATACTTTCGGCATAACAGGCTATCCCTTTCTTGTATGTACCTATCCACATGACTCCTTTCGAATCGGCCAGCAAAGAATAGATGGTATTATGCGGCAAACTCCGTTCCCTTGTACCGCTGGCCAATACCTGCCGGCATTCTCCGGTTTCTTTGTCATAAATCAAAATCCCCTGATTATCCATTCCCAGCCAAATCTTTCCGGAAGCGTCCTGCGCTATCGCATGTACAAATCCGCCATAAGGCCTCAACCGCTCCGGAACCTCATTATCGAAAGATTGTAGGGTACTCCGGTAACACCATAAGCCCAGTGCACTATACAACCAGATATCATCCGAATGGTCCACAAAAAGGCTGAACGACTCAAACCTACCGTCCCCTATCTGGCGGCAGATATCCTCCCGTTTCCAAAGCACCTCCAATGTTTCCGGATTGACACAAACCAGCAGGCCATTGTCGTACACCAGCAGGATACCGGCCTTCGATTCTCCTATATCAGAAAGTCCGCCGGCCGGCAAACCATTCTTTTCGAACGAAAAGAAGCGGCATTCGTCCGTCTCCGAAGCAAGCACATAGCATCCCTCACCTGGCACACATAGCCAAGTGTATTTCTTGGAACGGTCTACATATACTTCGGCTATTTCTCCCCTGCTCCCGATGCGTTTCATGAATGCCCGCCGGTCCCGATAAAAGCGGTCCGTCTTTCCGTCATAAAGCACATACCCTTGGGAAGTCTTCACCCAAAACCGATAATCATCGGCTTCTACTATATCGCTGATGAAATTATCCGGCAAAGTGAGCGAATCTCCCTCTACGGAACGGTATACCGAAAAATCGTATCCGTCATAACGGTTCAGACCGGACTCGGTAGCCAGCCAAAGGAAACCTTTGCTATCCTTCAATATGGCATAGACGGAATTATTGGACAAACCGCTTCCTACATCGAAATACTTGAACATGTAGTTGTCGGCCGCTCTCGAAGGCAAGCAGATACTTAGGAGCAGAAGAAATAAGAGACAAGTGTTTTTCATAATCCAGGTAAAATCTAAAGGTCCTTTCCGGTCAATGCGCGGTAAATCTCACGGGCTATAATCTCTGCCCCTTGCTTGTTGGGATGTACTCCGTCGGTATAATCCTGCGGATAATGCGGGAGCATGGGAGTACGCAAGTCTATCAACGGCAGATTCCGCTCACGAGCCACTTCGCGGATATAAGGAATCACACCTGATACCAGTATGCTGTCACGGATTCCCCATTCTTTCCGGTCGGACGGTATCGGAAGACACAGATACACCGTAGGATGGGAAGGCAATTGTTCGAAAGCATCCACCAGACGGTTCAAATCTTTCTTGAAAGATGCATGGTGTTGCCAGTTCCAAGGTTTGGAATCGTTCGTACCCAATTTGACGGTCGCAATATCCGGTAAGAAATCCAGCGCTTCCTTGAAACGGGTAGTCTTCTGATAAGGCAAATCGGAGTCCAGCATCAATGCATGAGCCGTCACGCCGAAATTCCCCACTTCATATCCGTCGCCTAGCAAGCGTTGCAACACCGCCGGATAACTTTCCGTCTCGGGATGAGCCAATGTAAAACCTTCCGTAATGCTATTTCCCACACAAGCAACCTTGATGGGACGTTCCTGAGCCTTCAGGATTCCTCCGATAAGCAACAGACACAACAACCAGCAAATTCTTCTCTTCATACCACGCCGTTCTTTCTAGTATCAGTTTATTCACATGGACAAAAATACGGTTTTTCCCATATACTTCCGCCTTTTCGGTTCTCTTAGTGGGAGAAGAAATATTTCCATTTCAGTGATAAAATGTTTTTGAACGATAAATTCCGTATCTTTGTACCGAATTCTAAACTCAATCGAATATGGCTGTTATCCTTGGCATCGATGTAGGCGGAAGCACTACTAAAATCGTCGGTATTGAAAACGGAAAACTCAAGTCCCCACTCTTCATTACTGCTACAGACCCCGTCACCTCGCTCTTCGGAGCATTCGGAAAATACCTGTACGACAATCAGTTCAACCTTGAAGACATCGAACAGATTATTCTGACCGGCGTAGGGAGTGCCTACATCAATACGCCCCTATACGAACGGCCGACGGCCAAGACGGACGAATTTATCGCCAATGCCTTGGGAGCCAAGTACCAAAGCGGACTCGACCGCCTGATAGCGGTCAGCATGGGTACGGGAACGTCCTTCATCCAGATAGAAGGCGATGCCATCAAGCACCTGGGAGGTACCGGTATCGGGGGCGGAACCCTGCAGGGACTCTCCCGCCTGATGCTGAAATCGCACGACATCCACCAGGTAGTGGAACTGGCCAAGGACGGCGACATCGCAAACATCAATCTCCAGATAAAAGACATCTGCAACCAGCCACTCCCCAACCTTCCCCTGGAAGCCACCGCCTCCAATTTCGGCAAGGCAGAGAGCAACGCTCCCGAAAAAGACATCGCCACCGGCATCGTCTACCTGGTATTACAGGCCATCGGAAGTGCGGCACACCTGGCCGGTCTGAATAGCGGCATCAAGGATTACGCCCTCATCGGAAACCTGTCGACCCTCCCCCAGTGCCGCGAGATATTCAACGGCATGGAAGCGCTCTATGGGATACGCTTTTACATACCGCCCTATTCGGAATACCGCACGGCCTTAGGGGCGGCACTGAGTTACATCAACCGTCAGAAAGGACTTATCCCTTTATAATCCGGTCTATCTCCGACAATTCTTCCGCGGTGAAGGAAGTATTGCGTAAAGCCTTCAGGTTATCGGACAATTGCTCCACCGAACTGGCTCCTACGATGACCGACGTCACACGGTTGTCTTTCAACAACCAGGCCAATGCCATTTCGGCCAGTGTCTGACCGCGCCGGGCGGCAACTTCATTCAAAGCCGCTATCCGATGCAGCAGTTCCGGTGTCAACGCTTCCTTCTTCAGATACCCGCCCCGGGCCACACGCGAATCGGACGGAATCCCCTGCAGGTAACGGTCGGTCAACAAGCCTTGTGCAAGGGGCGAGAAAGCCACGAATCCGCTTCCCTGTTCCTGTGCGTCCTGAAGAATACCTTCCTCCTCCGGTTCCCGGTTCAGCAGGTTATAACGTCCTTGATACAACAGACAGGGCACATCCCTTTCCTTCAGATACCGGTAGGCGAAACGGGCCGCTTCGGGAGGATATTTCGAAATTCCCACATACAACGCTTTTCCCTGGCGCACAATGTCCACCAGTGCCTGAAGTGTCTCTTCCAACGGAGTCACCGGGTCGAACCGGTGCGAATAGAAAATATCCACATAATCCAGGTTCATCCGTTTCAGACTCTGATTCAGGCTTGCCATCAGGTATTTGCGGGAACCCCATTCGCCGTACGGACCGGGCCACATGTCATGACCGGCCTTGGTAGAAATGAACAATTCGTCCCGATAGGGCGCGAACGAAGATTTCATGACCTGCCCGAAGGTAGTTTCGGCCGAACCGTAGGAAGGACCGTAGTTATTAGCCAGGTCGAAATGCGTGATACCCTGGTCGAACGCATAGTGAAGTTTCCGCTTGCTGTTCGAAAAAGTATCCACATCGCCGAAGTTGTGCCACAAGCCCAACGAGATTTCCGGTAGAAGCACGCCGCTCCGGCCTGCCCGCCGATACTTCATGCCGCTCCGGTAGCGTTCCGGAGAGGCCGCATATACATCATCTATCATACTTACTATTTTATAGGTTCACACTTGCCTAACAAAGGTATAAAAAAACTCGATTATTCGAGTAAAAATATAATGTTTAGATAAACAAACGGAATAGGGCCATTGAGATTATGACTCACCACTCACCTTTCCCTATCCTTCCATAAGAAAGGAAGCGGTCTTTTCGTATCTTTCCATAAGGCAGGGGGCAGTTCGGGAGAGCCAGACCTGAAAAACTCTGTTTTTCGTTTGCCTCTCCACTCACCTTTCACTATCTTTGCCACACGAAAAATCAAACTATATCAGCCATGAAGCGGATTCAACTTACGGCTCCTGCCGGCATCCGGACAACCATCCAGTTGCCCTCATCGAAAAGCATCTGTAACCGTGCGCTCATCATCAACGCACTGGCTCACGGAACCTGCGTACCCGAGAACCTGTCCGATTGTGACGATACCCGGGTGATGATACGTGCCCTGCAGGACATGCCCGAAACCATTGATATACTGGCGGCAGGTACCGCCATGCGTTTCCTCACCGCTTACCTGAGCGTAACAGAAGGTACCCACATCCTGACCGGTACGGCACGCATGAAACAACGCCCTATCCAATTGCTGGTAGATGCCCTGCGTAGTCTGGGTGCCCGCATCGAATATACCGAAAACGAAGGCTTTCCTCCGCTCCGCATTACGGGAGGAACACTTGCCGGACACGAAATCACCCTTCCCGGTAACGTCAGTTCGCAATACATCTCGGCCCTGCTGATGATAGGTCCGGTACAGGAAAACGGATTGACCATCCACCTGACGGGAGACATCATTTCACGCTCCTACATCAACCTGACCTTGCAACTGATGCACGAGTTCGGTGCCGAAGCCGGATGGAATGCTGAAGATACCCTGACCGTATCGGCCCAACCGTACCGCCCGATACCTTATTACGTAGAAAGTGACTGGAGCGCCGCCTCCTACTGGTACGAAATGGCCGCCCTGGCCGAAAAAGCCGAAATCGAATTGCCCGGTCTGTTCCGCCAAAGCTATCAAGGCGATTCCAAGGTAGCCGAACTCTTCGGACAATTGGGCGTGGAAACGGTGTACGAGGACCGGAAGGTCATCCTCCGCAAAAGCGGAACACCGGTAACACGGATGGATTACAACTTCATCAACCAGCCCGACCTGGCACAGACCTTCGTCGTGACTTGTGCCCTGCTGGACATCCCTTTCCGGTTTACCGGACTTCAAAGTCTGAAAATCAAGGAAACAGACCGCATAGCCGCCCTCATCGCCGAGATGAAGAAACTGGGATACGTCATCCGCGAAGCAGAAGATTCCATCCTCTATTGGGAAGGTGAACGTTGCGAAGCCGATGCAGACCCAGCCATAGATACCTACGAAGACCACCGCATGGCCATGGCGTTCGCCCCAGCCATCCTCCGGCAGGAGAAGCTGGCCATCAACCATCCGGAAGTGGTATCGAAATCCTATCCCCGCTATTGGGACAACTTATTAACCGCCGGTTTCGGCATTACAGAAGTATAATATAAAGAGACATGATAATCTTATTATTGATTCTTATCGGAGTAGTCGTATTCGGACTCGCCGCCGGTTATTTCTACAACCGGAATATCCAGAAGAAGATAGACAAAGGCGAACTGAAGGAAGAACCCGAAGTAGTGACGGTAGATAGCGAATGTTGCGGACAACACCAGATTTGTGAAAAGGAAAGTCTGCTGGCCGCCGTAAGCAAACAGATAGAATATTACGACGATGAGGAACTGGACCGTTTCAAAGGCCGTAGCGCAGAGGAATATTCACCGGAAGAGGCCGACGAGTTCCGCGAAATCATGTACACCATGAAGGAAGAAGAAGTAGCCGGATGGTGCCGAAGCCTTCAGCTCCGGGGTATCGAGCTACCGGACGAAATCAAAGACGAACTCTTCCTGATAGTAGGCGAACGCCGATTCCATTAACCCCGCCTTTTTAGACTTATGAACAACCTACTCGAACTACTGGACTATACCTTTTTCCAACACGCCTTGCTCGGCAGCCTGTTTGCCAGCATCGCGTGCGGCATTATCGGGACTTACATCGTTACCCGCCGGCTGGTCTTCATCAGCGGAGGAATCACCCATGCTTCCTTCGGCGGTATCGGTATCGGACTTTATACCGGTATCTCCCCGCTTCTGAGCGCGGCGGTGTTCTCCGTACTTTCCGCCTTCGGAGTAGAATGGCTCAGCAAGAACAGCGACATGCGCGAAGACTCGGCCATCGCCGTGTTCTGGACCTTCGGTATGGCCATCGGTATCATCTTCAGTTTTCTGGCGCCCGGATTCACCCCCGACCTTTCTTCGTACCTGTTCGGGAATATCCTGACCATCAACCGGACCGATATCCTGCTCCTGGCTATACTGAGTATGGTACTGGCCGTCTTCTTCACCCTGTTCCTGCGCCCCATCATGGCCATCGCCTTCGACCGGGAGTTCGCCCGTTCGCAACGGATGCCGGTTACCTTCTTCGAGTATGCACTGATGATGCTCATTGCCCTTACCATTGTGTCTTGTCTGCGCATGGTAGGCATCGTGCTGGCCATCTCCCTGCTTACCCTCCCGCAAATGACCGCCAACCTGTTCACCTACAGCTTCAAGCGAATCATCTGGTTGTCCATCGGTATCGGGTACCTGAGTTGTCTGGGCGGACTGTTCCTGTCCTACAAGCTCCAGATACCTTCGGGAGCCGCCATCATCTTCATCTCCATCTTGTTTTACGCATTATCAAAAATCATCCGTTTGATAACCACCCGACGGAGGTGATTCTACCGCCAGGCAGAAGCGAAGCCCTCCCTGATGCTCACGAAGTGACATCAGTTTTTCAGAACGATGGTTTTGATTCTCCTTTTTTTTAGCTATTTTTGCCTCAACTAAAAAATACAAAAGATTATGGAAATAAAAATTACTTCACTCGACCATATTCACGAAGCTGCCCGTGAGTTCATTGCAGCCATGGGCGACAATACCGTCTTCGCCTTCTACGGAAAGATGGGAGCCGGCAAGACCACATTCATCAAGGCTGTCTGCGAAGAACTGGGTGTAACCGATGTCATCAACTCGCCTACCTTCGCCATCGTCAACGAATACCGTTCCGAGGATGCCGGCGAACTGATTTACCATTTCGACTTCTACCGCATCAAGAAACTGGAAGAAGTGTACGACATGGGTTACGAAGACTATTTCTATAGCGGCGCGCTCTGCTTCATCGAATGGCCGGAACTGATAGAGGAACTGCTTCCGGGCGATGCGGTCAACGTAACCATCGAGGAACAGGAAGACGGTAGCCGTATCATCCGCTTCGATGCTCCCGAAGACTAACCTCCCCCGGTATGATTACGCATTACATCATACAGGCCATTTTCGTTCTGGTGGGGCTCCTTACCCTGCTTGCCTCCCTATTCAACTGGGACTGGTTCTTTACGGCCCGTAACGCCCAGTTCATCGTTGCGAATACGGGACGGAAACGGGCCCGCCTCTTTTATGCGGCACTGGGATGCCTGATGATTGCCACGGGCGTGTATTTCTTCCTGTCGCTACAGGGAATCGTAGAATGAATATGACTCTTTCTTCCATAGAAATGTGAAGAAATTAACCATAAAAAAGAGGTACGTGGTCTTAACCAACCTAAGAATCTGTACCACTCCTCAAAATAACCGTACGTTTTACTTCAAACGTCTGTATGTTTTAGTTAAAACGTACGGTTGTTTTGCATAAAACGTCCGCATGTTTTCATGAAGACATGCGGACGTTTTCTTTATTCTGGTCAGGATTTCCACTTTTAAATTTTAACGATGAAGGTTTAACCGCTTCTAAAAATTCCCTACCTTTGCACCAAGAAAAAACGATAACGAATATGAAACAATACCTAGACCTGTTGCAACGCATCCGCACCGAAGGCGTAAAGAAAGAAGACCGCACGGGAACGGGCACCATCAGTGTATTCGGTCATCAGATGCGTTTTAATCTGGAGGACGGATTTCCACTGGTCACAACCAAGAAACTGCACCTGAAGTCCATCATCCACGAATTACTCTGGTTCCTCCAGGGAGATACCAACGTAAAGTACCTGCAAGAAAACGGAGTACGTATCTGGAACGAATGGGCAGACGAGAACGGCGACCTGGGACATATTTACGGATATCAATGGCGCTCATGGCCCGACTACGAAGGAGGATTCATCGACCAGATTTCGGATGCCGTAGAAACCATCCGTAAGAATCCGGATTCACGCCGCATCATCGTCAATGCCTGGAACGTAGCCGACCTGAAGAAGATGAATCTGCCACCTTGCCACATGTTTTTCCAGTTCTACGTGGCCAACGGAAGACTGAGCCTGCAGATGTATCAGCGTAGCGCGGATACTTTCCTGGGGGTACCGTTCAACATTGCCTCGTATGCCCTGCTGCTCCAGATGATGGCGCAAGTGACAGGACTGGAAGCCGGCGATTTCATCCATACGCTGGGAGACGCCCACATCTACCTGAACCACTTGGAACAGGTAGACCTGCAACTGACCCGCACACCGCGTCCGCTTCCGGTGATGAAACTCAATCCGGACGTAAAGGATATCTTCGGATTCCGCTACGAGGACTTCCAGTTGGAAGGTTACGACCCATGGCCGCACATTGCCGGAAAAGTGTCTGTATAATCAAGAATGAATAAGTAATAATGAATAACGGTGTGCTAGAGCTATGTTAACTGGTATATAGTCTACCGGTTATAGTACCTAATCTACTAGTATCTAGTGCCTCGTCAACTGAAAAAACAAGCCCTATGATTCTATCCATCATCGTAGCAGTCAACCGGAAACTGGCCATCGGATTCGAGAACAGGCTGATTTATCGGGTACCGAACGACCTGAAACGCTTCAAGGCCTTGACCACCGGACATACCATCATCATGGGCCGAAAGACGTTCGATTCACTTCCGAAAGGTGCGCTACCCAATCGCCGGAACATCGTACTGAGCCGGCAGGAACTGAACATACCGGGAGCCGAATGCTTCCACTCACTGGAAGAAGCCCTGAAAACCTGCCGGACAGAAGAAGAAGTGTTCATCATCGGCGGAGCGAGCCTCTACCGCGAAGCACTTCCCCTGGCCGACCGTCTCTACCTGACCGAGATTGAGGATGCAGACCAACCGGCCGATACATTCTTCCCTGCCATCGATCTGAATGTATGGAACGAAAAAAACAGAGAATGCCACCCGACAGACGAAAAGCATCTCTACCCTTATTGCTTCATCGATTATGAACGGATAAAGGAACACGTTCCGGCTTCAGAAAATCAATGATACTTGGACACCTGTCCAGAAAAAGTGCCCTATCATTCCCCGCAACGGAGTATGATAGGGCACTTTCTATATCTTTTACCTTTCCGGTATCAGCCGGATACCAGTGGTTAATCTTCCTCATCCGCCAAATCCAGAATCGGCATCTGACGCTTGATGGCTTCACGGAAGGAAATAATGGTTTCCGAACGGGAAAGTCCCAATGGCTGGAGCTTGTCATGAATGATGTCCAGCAAATGATGGTTGTTCTTGGCGTAAATCTTGATGAACATATCGTACTGTCCTGTCGTGAAGTGACATTCCACCACTTCCGGAATCTGTCTCAACCCTTCGGTCACCGAGTCAAACTGCTCGGGGTCCTTCAGGTAAAGTCCGATGTAAGCACACGTTTCATACCCTATCTTTTCGGGGTCAATAACAAACTCCGATCCCTTCAGAATGCCGAGGTTCGTCAGCTTCTGAATCCGCTGGTGAATAGCGGCACCGGACACGTTGCAGGCACGGGCGACTTCCAGAAACGGAATACGTGCATTGTCGGCTATCAATCGTAAAATTTGTTCGTCTAAGCTATCTAACTGATGATGTCCCATTTTTAATACAATTAAAACACGACAAATATACATCTTTTTTCCACATAAAACCCGCTATCTATAACTTTTATGCAGGCTATAAGTGTGAAATTAATAGTAAATCGTATCTTTGTCGGATATTACACGATTCATTAACATTTATGACCATGAAAAAATTCCTGCTTTGCTGGGCTCTGGGTGGATGTATCGCTCTCCCGATGAATGCCCAGAATTTTGACGATTACTTCACCGACAAGACCCTTCGACTCGACTACATCTTTACCGGCGATGCACACCACCAGGATATCTGCCTGGACGAAATCTGTTCACTTCCACAATGGGCCGGACGCCGGCATCACCTGAGTGAACTTCCACTGGAAGGAAACGGAAACGTCACCGTAACGGACAAGGCTACCGGAAAAGTAATTTACCGGACTTCGTTCTCCAGCCTGTTTCAGGAATGGATAAGCGAAGCGGAAGCATTCCATACCCGCCGCGGATTCGAAAACTCGTTTCTGATTCCGTATCCTAAACAACCGGTCACCGTTACAGTAGAGTTGCAGGACAAATTCCGTAAGACTTCTGCCAGCATGAGCCACGAAGTACGTCCGGATGATATCCTGATACACCAGAAAGGAACCAGCCGCATCACCCCACACCGCTACCTGCTACAGAGCGGTACAGCAGAGGACTGTATCGACGTAGCCATCATGGCCGAAGGATATACCGCACAGGAAATGGACCTCTTCTACCAGGATGCCGAAAAGGCTTGCCGGGCTATCTTCGACCACGAACCGTTCAAGCATCTGAAAGACCGGTTCAACATTGTAGCCGTAGCGAGCGAATCACTGGATAGCGGTGTCAGCATCCCTCGTCAGCAAGAATGGAAATCGACGGCAGTCAGCTCCCACTTCGACACCTTCTATTCCGACCGCTACCTTACAACCCGAAGCGTGAAGTCTATCCACAACTGGTTGGCAGGTATTCCGTACGAACACATCATCATCCTGGCCAATACCGATACCTATGGCGGAGGAGGCATCTACAACTCGTACACCCTGACCACTGCCCATCACCCGATGTTCGAACCGGTAGTAGTTCATGAGTTCGGACACAGCTTCGGAGGATTAGCCGACGAATATGCTTACGGCGATCCGGAAAGTCCCTTCTACCCGAAGACCGTCGAACCATGGGAACAAAACATTACAACACTGGTTCACTTTGAAGATAAATGGAAAGACCTGGTTCCCGAAGGGACACCGATACCTACTCCGGCAGAAACCAACCCACAAACTCTTTATACGAAGGTAGGGGTATACGAAGGAGCAGGCTACACTACCAAAGGAGTATACCGTCCTACAACCGAATGCCGGATGAAAATTAACGAGGCACCTCAATTCTGTCCGGTCTGCCAGCGTGCTTTGGAAAAACTCATCCGTTTCTACACCGATAAATAACCGACAATTATGATACAGTTTATCCCCATCCGAACAAACCACACAAGTTATCCTTTCGTAGAACAGCTCATGCTGGATTCGTTCCCCCTTACCGAACGGAGAACCGAAAAAGACCAACGTGAAGTCACCGATAACGAACCGCGTTTCAAATGCATGCTGATTACAGATGGAACTCTGGAGATAGGCCTTATCACACTCTGGCAATTCCCGGATTTCACGTATGTGGAACACCTGGCGACTTCCCCCTCGGTAAGGAACCAAGGTTACGGCAAACAAATCATGCTCAAGCTGACGGAACTCGTACCGGGTCTGGTTCTACTGGAGGTAGAGCTCCCCGAAAACGAACTGAGCCGCCGTCGTATCGGCTTCTACGAACGATGCGGCTTCACCCTGCATCCGTATGAATATCTCCAGCCTCCCTACCATGCCGGAGGAGAACCTTTTCCACTCCGCATCATGACCAAAGGAACAGAAATCTTCACGCTAGAAGAGTTCGAAAAGTGCCGGGAATCCATTTACAGGTATGTATACAAGTATATTCCGTAAAATCATACACAAACAAAAAACGGGTGAGCCCCAAAGCTCACCCGCCCATGTTAAAACTTAAATCAATCAGAAGTTGCCTAAGTTAGCATTATCCCACCAAACATGAGTACCTCCCTTATCACCGGAGATACCGTTCTTGCTTGTATTTTCCTTATCCAGCAACTCCAATCCCATAGCAATACCTTGCGCATTAGTGTCGTAAGCATTGCTACTATAGATAACACGACGTACACCTTCTTCCGTATTGACTGCCCCGTTACTTTCGTTCACATAAGCCGGGAACAGACGAGGATATCCTGTACGACGTTGTTCTGCCCATGCTTCGATAGAAAGCGGGAACAAGGCGAAATACTTCTGGGTAATGATTCGCTCCAGTTTGGCTTCCTTATCTGCACTTTCATCCCATTTTACACAAAGCTTGTTCAATGCCGGAGTATTCAGTTTCGGGTCTACCGGGTCTACAAAATCTATCTGAGTCGTTGTACCGTTAATGTAGGCATCTACCGCACCAGCCTCATAGGCTTCCACACCTGCATACTTACCACGGTAACTCAATTCGTTCGCCATAGAAACACGGATACCCTCTTCGTACAAGCTCTGTACACTGGCACTACCAATGTCCCAACGGAGCTTAGCTTCAGCCAACAGGAAGTAGGATTCAGCAGCCTTGAAGATAGGCAACGGCATGGAATAGACACCGATGGTATTCTGTGGGTCAATCCATTGTGAGAAACTTGCCCAATTGTTTGGTTTACCAGGCAGACCGGCGGCAAACCGGATTCCCAAGTATTGTGTTCCGGCCGGAACCACCACGTTACCGTTCAAATCAACTACGTCGGCACTGTTCTTCGTCATGTACAGCGGTTGGCGCGGGTCTTTCATACCCGACATCAGAGTAACCAGGTTGGCATTGAATCCACAATCGCCCCAGTTGAACATCAGCCACATTTCATTCTCCAGACTCTTATCGATAACAATATCGGTATTTACTGTAGCCAACGTATTGGCAGCAGCTTCGGTTGCTACCTGCTTCAAGTCTATTCCTGCTTCCTTCATTTCCGCTTCACGCTTGGAAAGACGGAGAGCCATACGCAACTTCAAGGTATTAGCGACCTTCACCCACAATTGTGTATCAGCATTACACCAGCTATCAAAAGTTGCGAGTGTAGTCTTTTCGGCTTCAGACATTGCCTGGATATCAGTAATTGCCTTATCCAGGTCCTTAAACATCGCCACAAACAACTCCTGCTGACTATCGAACGGATAATAAGACTCATATTCTCCGGAAAGAATGGAACTGTAGGCCAACGGACCGTGTGCATCGGTAGTCATCAAGGTACCATACGCCTGTACAATCCGCATTACACCGGCCAAGCCCAGATTGCCTTCTTCATCACAATCGGCAATGATACGGCGGGTATTGTTGAAGATATGCAGGTAATAGTTTTCATACATACCGCCACTATGTCCACGGTTCTCACCCATATCACCATTGGTAAAGTTACCGTTCGGAGTCATGAAGTAACCGCTATACAAGTCAATGGTCAGATTAGTCCAGAACTGGAACATATTCTGCTGGGGAGGATAGCAGTATTGCATCGGTTCCGCACATTGGGCAGAAAACGGCAGGTTATTCGGGTCAACCTGTACACTATTGGTATTCAGCGACTCGAAATTATCTGTACAAGAAGTCATCAGACTACTTCCCATCCATGGAAGAGCCACTAAAAGGGCATATTGATAAATTTTATTTCGTTTCATAATCAGGCTTTTTTAGAAGTTAAGTTTCAGATTCAAACCAAAGCTACGTGAAGTAGGTAACGCAAACATATCCACACCCTGTACACCGTTTCCGGTACCGGCAGATACGTCCGGATCCATCGGAGCATCCTTGTAGAAGAAGAACAGGTTACGTCCGATGATAGCGGCTGTCAGGTTCTTTCCTACACCAAACAGGTTACGGAAGGTATAACCCAGACTCAATTCACGCAGACGTACATTGGTTGCATCGTAAACATAGAATTCATTGGCATACGGACTATTGAAATTGCTGGCACCAGTTGTTGTATACCATGCCTTCGGTTCGAATTCTACACCGTCTACTACTACCTTACCTGCATCGCGGGCTTCACCTGTACGCTTGGAAACACCCCAACCATTGAGTGTAGCTTCTGTCATTGACAATACCTTACCTCCGAATTTACCATCAATCAGGAAAGACAAGGTGAAATCCTTGTAATGGAAGGTATTTGACCATCCGGCATTGAACTTCGCATTCATATTGCCTGCATAAATCATATCTTCTGTAGTATCACCACTTACAATCGGATTGCCGGTAGTAGCGTCCTTCATCGGTTTACCGCTATCGTCGCGCATGATATGACGTACATACAAGTCTCCGTAAGAACCACCTTCTTTCAGAATAATCTTGGCACCACCGAAATCAGTCAATGTCAAACCGTTCGGAAGATCATCCACCAGTTCCTTGATGGTATTGTCGTTGTAAGAGAAGTTCAAGTCTGTACTCCAACTGAAGTCATCATTGAATTGCTGATACCATCCGGCACTGAATTCGAAACCTTGGTTCTCCACATTACCCGCATTGACATAACGGTTACGAAGACCTGATTCATACGGAGCAGCAACTGAGAAGAACTGATTCTTGGTATTCGTCTTATAATAGGTCAAACCGATGGTCAGACGGTTCTGGAAGAATGTACCGTCAAAACCAACTTCAAAGGAATGCGTCTTTTCCGGCTTCAATGTACGGAACGGAGCATTTTCGGGCGGTGTAATGGAACCTTGTGTCTGCAAAGAGTAAAGCAAATTACTCATAAATACCGGAACGTCATTACCTACGATAGAATAGCTGGCACGAACTTTGAATAAGTTCACATTCTTACCTAAATCGACGAATCTGTCTAACAGGAAGCTACCACCTACTGACGGATAGAAGAATGAACAACTTTCGGTAAATGCCAAAGCAGATGACCAGTCATTACGAGCAGAGAAATCGATAAACAATCCGTCCTTATAACCGAACTGTGCAGTAGCAAACACAGCGTTCAATCGTTTTTCTGTATTCCAATTATCATTTTTACCAACGGTAGACATGTTGGTGTAATAGTTATTCGGAGTAAAGATGTTCGGATAATAGATGTTACCGTTACCCGGTGAAGTAAACTGAGTTCCTTCTGCCCACAAATCTACATGAGCGGTCTTACTCTTAGTAAAGCTGGAACCTGCAGTAGCCGAAACGAAGAAATCATTGAATGTATGGCTATAGCTCAGCAATACATCTCCGTAGAGCTGGTCACTGAAATAGCGATTATCCTTCATACGTCCCATCGGATACAGATTAGCGATACTGGAAGCATACAGATTGTGTTGCCAACGTTCTTCACCTCTTTCGTAGCGCATACGTCCTTGAATATTCAAATCTTTGGTGATATCCCACTTGATGCTTCCACCGAATTCATAACGGTTACGGTCTGTAATCGGAGTCTGACGGTTCAAAGTCCAATACGGGTTACTATACTGCTGAAGTCCTGTATTCGTCCAGTTCTGGATATTGCAACCTCTAGTGGCATCATACACTTCAAAATTATCTTTATAATAATTCCAATCCTCGCCACGAGGGAACAGATATACACCTGTCAATGGATTAAACAGATATCCTGCAGCTGCCTGATTCTTCACATACTGATTGGTGTATTTCGCACTGAAGTCAACATGTACACTCTTCAATATATTAAAACCTACCTTTGAATTCAAGTTATGGCTACGGTATGTATTCTCAGGAGTCATACCTTCTGAATAAACATTACCATAAGAGAAGTAAGCCTGGATATTGTCGTTACCGCCAGACAATGAAATAGAGTTGTTAGTGGTAAATCCGGTACGATAAAATTCTTTTGCATAATTAGGAGCAGGTGTTGAAAGTTTCTCACCCCAGCTGTATGTACCGTTGTCACTTACACCGTATGTATTTTGGAATTCAGGAAGTACCATCGGTGTTTCCATCGTTGTATTACTGGATACATTAACTGAAACCTTACCGGACTGGGCCGATTTAGTAGTAATCATAATGGCACCGTTAGCAGCTACTGCACCATACAAAGCAGCTGCCGAAGCTCCTTTCAACAAAGTAATGGAAGCAATATCATCTGGATTGATGGTTGACATCACATCACCACCGTCTCGTTCACCTCCATAATTACTGCTCACCTGTGCTCCTGATACACTACTCATCACTGGAACACCATCCACTACAATCAACGGTTGGTTGCTACCACTGATAGACTTATTACCACGGAACAGAATCTTTGAAGAACCACCGGCACCGGTAGAGTTTGGAGTAATCATCAAACCAGCACTTTTACCTTGCAGGGAGTTGATCATGTTCACACTCTTGATATCATTAACATCACTTCCCCCTACAGTCTGGGCTGAATAGGTCAATGTTTCAGATTGGCGCTGAATACCACAACAACTTCACCTAAACTTTCGGCATCCGAAACCATGGTAACATTGATTGTTTTTCTTCCATTTACCGTTTCTTCTACCGTCTTCATACTGATGTAAGAGAAAACCAACACATCGTTCGGATTTACGGTTAACGAATAATGTCCGTCCATGTCGGTAACCGTTCCATTGGTAGTTCCCTTTACTAATACATTCACACCGATTAAAGGATCGCCCATTTCCTTATCGATAACACTACCGGTAACAGTAATTGTTTGGGCATACATCCCAGTCAGGAACATTCCTATCAGGAACATTGTGACTACTAGAAATGATCGTTTTTGCATAGTTAAACAATTAAGGTTAATACTTTATTTAAGTTCTAGTCTTTAGTATGATTTACCACAAATCATTTCTCTGTATAGTTCTTGTATTTTCATGCAGCTTTCGCTAAATTAGAAAAAATATTTAAATATATATCCAACAGATAAAAATTTTATTTCCCTTATAACATTTTTTTAATGTAGAAAAATGAAAAATAGACGCTATTTATAGAAACAATTTATTCCAGATAGAAACAAAAAAGTGAAATAAAGAACCAATAGATATAAATTTAAGAATTTCAAGTATATTATGTCACTTTAAGCTTTGTCAATACAGACAGATTAATCTCCTCATTTACATGAAGGTATTGAGACATATACAGGATTTTTTTTGCGACACTATGCTAAGCCACAAGATTAACCAAACCAATCAACAAAAACAGATAATAATCAACTATTACACCCACATATATTTTCAAACACACAGATATAGACATAACAAAAAGGGACTGCCCGAATGGACAATCCCTGTTTCTATAGCTTATAAATGTACTATTACTGACGTTGAGTAGCAGAATAGTTGATTTTCAAAGCATAAGCCTGACGAAGAGCCTGTTTTACTTCTGTTACGATACCCATCTTGGTTTTAGCATCAACCTTCAGGGAAACAGTCATAAACGGTTTATCTTCCTCTTTCATGTTTTCACGTTCCTGATAAATGTAATCCTGAACTTCAGAAGATTCAGCGAACTTGTCGTTCAACTGGATACGGTCTGTGGTACCCATCTTCTTCTGATATTCCGGCAACGGTTTACCAATGTAGATGAAAGACACCAAAGATTTCTTTTCAAGCTTTTCCAATTCAGTTGCCTGCGGAACTTTGAACTGAACCTTCAATGTAACTTCACGCATGGTTGTTACAATCATGAAGAAGAACAACATGGTAAAGATAAGGTCAGGCAAAGAAGAGGTATTCAACTCCGGCATGCCACGCTTACCAGTCTTATTAAATTTTCCCATGATTATTTTCCTCCATATTTTTTAGGTTCTGCTTCAGAAATCTTCTGTGGATAGTAGTCACGAATAGCTTTCTGTTCATCTTCTGAACATTCTGCATAACTCTTTCCGAACTGTGACTGAGCCAACTCATTACGTAATTCGTTGTATGCAGCAACCAGTTCATTCTGAACCTGCAGATAAGCGTCGTAACTAGTACCAACGTCGTTCTGTACAGAAATTACATGTTTTTCTGTAATCATTACGTCACCGAAATACGGCAGATGCTTCGGATGTTTTTCCGGCATATTTTCGTCGTTATTCGGATTGGCAATGAATTCTTTTGCCCTTTCTCTCAGCTGCTTGATGTCGAACCATTCTCCACCTACCATCAACTGGTCATCCTTGTTGATTCGAACCTGGAGAACATTTCTTTCCTTAACGATAATATCACTCTTTTCCTGATTATTTTCCGGTGGAGGAGGCAACTGTCTTGCCAAACCACGGTCAGTATCCATTGATGTTGTAATAAGGAAGAAAATAAGCAACATGAAGGCAATATCGGCCGTAGAGGTTGCATTAATCTGCGGCACATCTCTTTTCTTTTTTGCCATTTTACTTACTTTATTAAATTATTAAACTCAATGAATGATATTATCTCTGTTTGAAAATACCTGTCAGGTTCAGCAATGTACCAATTGCTGCAACAACAAGCAATGCATAAGTTGAATACAGGAACATATCTGTAACTTTCAACATTGTTGCATTTTCGTAAACAGCACCACCACCCAACAATACAGGTACGTTAGAACCGATATTATATGTTATAATTAATAATACGACCAAAAGGATCAGACCAAACAAAGACTTGATAGCGCCTTTCGGATTATCTTTCAATGCAGCACCAAACTGAAGTACTGCTGCAATAACTGTAACAGCGACACAGACAGCAAACATACCGTACATCAGGTACATCAGGGCTGGAGTATTAGCCGGTTCAACCAAACCAGCTGCATTTGTTTCGCTGTATCCTACTCCGTAGAACATGCCCAGCACTACCAAAATCAGTGCGATGCATACATAGAATACGTAGTATGATACTTTGTATGATAATTTAGCCATTGTTCTTATTATTTTTTGTATTTCAAGTTGTACTTCATGATCATATCAAGCAATGTGATAGAAGAATCTTCCATCTGGCTTGTGATAGCTTCAATCTTAGACAAGATGTAGTTATAGAATACCTGAAGAATCAAAGCAACAATCAAACCGAAGATAGTAGTAATCAAGGCAACTTTCATACCACCTGCTACAACTGTCGGAGAAATATCACCAGCCTGCTGGATTTGGTCGAACGCCATAACCATACCGATTACAGTACCCAAGAATCCCAAAGACGGAGCCATAGCGATGAACAATGTAATCCAAGAGCATCCTTTTTCAAGGTAACCAGCCTGAACACCACCGTAAGAAACAACTGAACGTTCAACTACGTCCAAACCTTCGTCTACTCTCATCAAACCCTGATAGCAGATAGAAGCAACAGGACCACGAGTGTTACGGCAGATTGTCTTAGCACCTTCGATATCACCTTTTTCCAAAGCGCCTTCCAATTTAGCCATCAATTTCTTAACGTCTACTTCAGCCAAGCTCAAGTAAATAATACGTTCAATACAGAAAGCCAAACCAAGTACCAATGCGATAGCAACCAAAGACATGAAGCCTGCGTCACCTTCGATAAATTTGGTTTTCAACTCTTTGTGTAAACCACCTTCTTCTACAACAACCGGTGCTGCTTCTGCTTCGTCAGCTGCTGCAACCTGTTCTGTCTGTGCCGGAGCGGCTGTAGCTGTAGAATCCTGAGCCATAGCTGTCTGAGTCATTCCAAATGAGAGGACTCCCATCACTGCAAGAATTGCAAATAACTTTTTCATTGTGTGTCTAATTT
>OHEP01000216.1_pt1 | contig 44888 bp, 39 predicted proteins | sample 1567271 | NCBI WGS metagenome assembly OHEP01 (sample SAMEA3879577, study PRJEB24766) | human gut metagenome | biome: human-associated habitat; feature: feces | place: USA | collected 1985/1987
ATTCTTCATGCACATGCTGGCTTTCGGCACTTTCAATATGATTATGCACATGCGAAAAAGCACGTACCTCACCTACAGAATTACGGATGTCCGTAATATCCCGCTTTTCATTCTTTGCCATAACTCAACCTCCTATATATGAGCGATTATTCATATGTAATTCAAAAAAATATATTGCAAACTACCCTTTGACACAATCATTATAACATATGAGCAATCATTCATCAATAGTTTTTTCAAACAATTCTTAAAAATTTACCCCAAAAGTTTTTTACGCCTTTGGGGTAAACTTCATCAATTTATTATTTTACAAAATGGCATGCAACCAAATGCCCCGGTGCAATTTCCTTCAGCGCCGGTTTCTGCTGCTGGCAAATAGCCTGGCAGAACTCGCAGCGGCTCTGGAAGGGGCAGCCCTGCGGCAAATCAAGCGGGCTGGGTATTTCGCTCTCCAGCGGCTCAATTTTTTCGCCGGGTTTAAAGTCAACCTTAAACACTGCCTTCATCAGCGCTTTGGTGTACGGGTGCATGCCTTCGGTGCTAATCCTGCGCCCGCCGCCGATGTATTCAACCACGTTGCCAAGGTACATAACGGCAACCTGATGGCACATCAAATCGACAAGGCCGATATCGTGGCAAATGAAAAGGTAAGTAATGTTCTTTTCCTTCTGCAAACGCACTAAAAGTTCGCATACTTTTTCCTGTACGGATACGTCAAGTGCGCTGGTTGCTTCGTCGCAGACAACTATTTTCGGCTCCAGCGAAAGCGCACGTGCAATGCCAAGGCGCTGACGCTGACCGCCGCTCATGTTATGCGGGTAGCGGTCTTTAAACTCAACCGGCAGTTCAACCATTGTTAAAAGTTCGGCCGCTTTGGCATCAACTTCGCTCTTTTTAATAAGCCCAAAGTTCAAAAGCGGTTCGCAAACAATTTCTTTAACCTTCATCTTCGGGTTAAAAGCGGCCGTCGGGTCCTGGAACACCATCTGAATTTTACGGCGGTTCTGGCGTGCTTCGCTGCCTTTAGCTTTCAGCAGGTCCTTACCCTCAAAAATAACCTCTCCGCTTGTAGCCGGATGAATTTGCAAAATGGTGCGCACCAACGTACTTTTACCGCAGCCCGATTCGCCGATAATACCCAGCGTCTGGCCTTCGTAAGCCTTAATGCTGATGTTGTCGCAGGCGGTTAAAAACTTGCCGCCGTCCACCGCAAATTTTTTGGTTAAATTTTTAATTTCCATTACTACAGGAGGCTGATTAACGCTCATAATATTTTGCATCCCCCACTACCGGCACGGCTGCAAGCAGCTCTTTGGTGTAAGCGTCCTGCGGGTTTTTAATAAGTTCGCGCCCGCCGCTTTCAACCACGTGCCCGTTTTTCATAACCATCAGTTTGTTAGACATATACGACGCAACCCCAAGGTTATGCGTTACGATAATAACCGCTACGCCAAACTCGTTGAGGATATCAACAATCTGGCGGATAATCTGCGCCTGCGTGGTAACGTCCAGCGCACTGGTAGGTTCATCCGCCAGAAGCAGTTTGGGCCTGAAAACCATAGCCATAGCAATGCCTACGCGCTGGCGCATACCGCCCGAAAGCTCGAACGGATAGCTGTGCATAATCGTTTCCGGGTTCGGCAGGCGAACTTTGTTCAGCATATCTTTGGCCATTTCTTCGGCCTGTGCTTTGCCTGTGCCCGGTTCGTGCGCCTGAATATAGTCAACAAACTGGTCGCCGATACGGCGGATAGGGTTAATCATGTTGCCGCTGTCCTGAAAAATCATCGACATATCGCGGCCGCTCATTTGGCGCCATTCCTCAGGCGTGTTCTTTAACAAATCACGCCCTTCAAAGGTAATGCTGCCCGCGCTTACATGCCCCTGGCCCGGCAGACAGCCCATAATCGCACGGATAACCGTGGTTTTGCCGCTGCCGGATTCGCCTACAATCGACATTATTTCGCCTTTATCAAGCTGTAAATTTGCACCCGTTACGGTGAGCTTGTCACCGTAACTGATGTTTAAATCTTTTACTTCCAGAAGCATTTACAAACTTCCCTTCTTAATCGCCAAATCAGCTGTTAGCCGGGGCAACATCTTTGGTCAGCCAGTAGTAGTCTGCCGGCAGGATTCTTGCATTTTTCAGTGTAGTTTTGCTTACCATGTTGGTTTTCGGATAGCCGAAGAAAATGCATGCGCTGTCATCAAGCAGAATCTGCTGCATCTTAATCATAAGTTCGCGGCGTTTTGCCGGGTCAAATTCAACAGCAAGCTGGTCGCTCAAAGCATCGTATTCCGGATTGCTGTAACCGGTGGAGTTCTGCGGCTGGCTGCCGTTTACGTTGGTCTTCCAGTACCAGTTCAGGTAAACTTCCGGGTCGCCGCTGTTTGCGGTGAGGATGTTAGAAATGCAAAGGTCAAATTCGCCTTTCTGGCGGATCGGGTCAAGTACGTTGTAGTCAACATTCTTCATGTTAACTTTAATACCTACTTTAGCAGCGTCGGACTGGGTTGCTTCTGCATACAAAGGCAGTTCGGCACGGCCGCTGTAATATACAAAGTCCAGTTCAAGGTTTTTGCCGTCTTTATCTACAAAGCCGTCGTTGTTGGTGTCTTTCCAGCCTGCTTCAGCCAACAGCTGTTTAGCGCGTTCTACGTTATAAGCGTTCGGGTCGGTCAGCTGGTCAAAACCGTAATCCAAAGAAGGCGGAACAGGTGCTTTGCCCGGGATGAAGGTGTCTTTTAAGAGCACTTTGTTGTAGGTTTCACGGTCAAGGCAGCTGATGAGTGCGGCACGTACTTTCGGGTCATGGCACGGACGGCCTTCGTTCATGTTAATCTGTGCCAGTACGGTACGCAGGGAAGCAATTTCGGAAATGTTGTATTTATCTTTATCGCTGAACAGTGCAAGGTCGCCTGCTGCAATGTTGATAGCAAAATCGATTTCACCGCTCTGCAATGCCATTGCGCGGGTGTTCGGGTCGTCGATGGTCGGGATTTCAGCATGTTTAAACGGTACGGTGCCGTTCCAGTAATGCGGGTTAGCTTCCATAACAGCTTTGGCTTTGCTGTATTCCTTAACCATATACGGGCCGGTGCAGATAGGCCCCTGTTTAGCATAATCGCGGTCTTTTACGCTGGTATCAATAATGATGAACAGCGGGTCAGCCAGCATGCCCGGAAGGGTCGGCACAGGTTTTTTGGTTTTAATAATCAGGTTCTGTCCGTCTGCTTCGATGCTGTCATATTCAAAGAACGTCGATGCGCGGTTGGATTTTTCAAAGGTACGCACAAGGCTGTTTTTAACAGCTTCTGCGGTTACTTTGTTGCCGTTGCTGAACACGGCTTTATCATTAATTTTAAAAGTCCAGGTTAATTTATCGTCGCCGATAGTCCAGCTTTCAGCCAGCCACGGAGTGCTGTTCATTTTATCGTCAAACTTAACAAGGCATTCGCCAAGGCCGTAACGCATTACAACCCAGCTGAAGAAGTTATCGGTGGTTTCAAGGTTATCCGCAAAGTTAGTAACACCAAATTTTACGGTGTCGCCGGTTGCTGCCGCGCTTTTTGCTTCGTCACCGCCGCCGCAGCCTGCTGCCGCGAAAGCCAAAAGCCCCATCATTGCAAGTGCTGCCGTAAGTTTTTTTGCTTTTTTCATAAATACATCTTCCTTTCCGTTTCTATCTTCATCATACAGTTTATTCTTCCTGACGCGGGTCCAGCACGTCGCGCAGTGCGTCGCCCCACAGGTTAAAAATAACAACGGTTATAAAAATTGCAAGGCCCGGGAAGAACATCAGCCACGGAGCCGTTTGCAGCTGCTGCCTGCCTTCGTTGAGCATCAAGCCCCATTCAGGCGCAGGCGGCTGAGAGCCAAAACCCAAAAACGACAGGCCTGCCAGTTCCATCATCATAGCGCCGATATCGGATGCCGCGGTAATCAGCATCAGCGGCAAAATGTTCGGCAGGATATGGTTCCATAAAATATGTGTGGAAGTACCACCGTTGACGATGGCAGCTTCAACAAAATCACGTTTTTTAACTTTTAAAACCATGCTGCGTGAAAGGCGCGCATATTTGGTCCATGTTACAACCGTCAGCGCCACAATAGCGTTAAACAGGCTGCCGCCCAGTATACCGGCAATGGCAATTGCCAGAATCATGCCCGGGAAGGAAATCATCATATCGGCAACACGCATGATAACAACGTCAACTTTGCCGCCGTAATAACCCGCAAGTACGCCCAGCGTGGTGCCGACAACAAAGATAATAGCTACCAGAATCAAAACGCTGCTTAAGGAATACGCAGCGCCGTACAGAATACGGCTGAAATTATCGCGTCCCAGCTTATCCGTGCCGAATAAGTGCTCGCCGGAAGGCGGCAGATAAGCGTTCTGCATTGTTGTGGCAAGCGGGTCATAAGGGGCGATTAATGGCGCAGCCAGCGCCACCGCGAGTAAAAGCAGCACAAAAAAACTTGTTACCGCAAAGGCACGGTTGGTTTTAAGTCCATTGATAAGTGTATGCATGTTACCTGCCTGCCTTTCTTAAACGCGGGTCCAAATGATTATACGAGAGGTCAACAATCAGATTAATAACCATATACATCAGGGCAATCCACAGCACAATACCCTGTACCAGCTGGAAGTCACGGTAAATAATTGATTGAACTGCAAGATAGCCCAGCCCCGGCCACGAAAATACAATTTCCACCACGGCCGCACCGCCAAGCAGGTTGCCGAAGGAAAGGCCCAGCAGTGTAATCAGCGGCAGCATAGCGTTAGGTAAAACTTCTTTCCACAAAATGTGGCTTTCGCTCATGCCGCGTGCGCGTGCACCGACAACGTAGTCCTGGTTAAGTTCTTCCAAAACCGTAGCACGTACCTGACGGGTATATTTGCTGGCCATTACAACGCCAAGCGTCAAAGCCGGCAAAATAAGCGTTTCAGCACTTACGCGCCCGCCGACAATCGGCACAAGGCCAAGTTTCAAACCGAAAACCCACAGCAGCATTAAGCCCATCCAGAAGTTAGGAACGGAAACGCCGATAAAGGTTAAGCCGCGCACAATGTAGTCGAACACACTGTTGCGCTTAACGGCGCTGTAAATGCCTGCCGGGATGGCAACCACCAGCATAAACACCGTAGAAGCCGCAGCCAGAATAACCGTTGCAGGCAGGGTATGCATTAATTCTTCCACCACAGGGCGCTTAACCATGTACGAGAAGCCGAAATTGCCCTGCACCGCACGCCCCAGCCAGTCAAGATACTGGAAGATGAACGGCTTATCAAGGCCTAATTCATGGCGCAGCGCTTCAATTTCCGCCTGGCTGACCATAATGTCCTCGTTGCCGGCAATCATCTGGCGTACCGGGTCGCCCGGCGACAGCATTACCAGCGCAAAGGTGATAAAACTGATGCCGATAAGGACAAAAACAATCTGCAGCAGGCGGCTTAATAATTGCTTCTTTGTCAAAACACACCATCTCCAACCATCAAATTTGGTAAACATAATAAAATCCCCGTTGCTTTACCTGCGGCAACGGGGAAACCCACAAAATTATCCAAATTTCAAATTTCGTACATTTACTCGCTACCTTGCCGTCACTCGCAGCACCGGAAAGCATTAAAGGCTGCGCTCTGGCTTACACTTGCGTGCTTACAGTGGCGTGACCGCGCCGGATTTGCACCGACTTCCCTGATTTACCCCTTGCGGGCACCTTTAACTAAATTATTCAGTTACCATGTTTATATTTTAGCACTTATTCCTAATAAAGTAAATAGATATTTTGTATATTTTTTTAATTAGCACTTTATAACGTATACCCGTATGGGTATGCCCCACCATGTTTATAATTTGTATTACACAGATATAACATACAAAAGGCCCCGCGGGCATGCGGGGCCTTTTGCGATATCAGCAAATCAAAATGAGTTAAGCAGTTATAGTATATAAGCAGTAATCGAAATGGAGAAATTAAAATAAGGTAAGTTTATTTATTTTTAGAACATAATCTGCAGGCGGCTCCAGATTACCTGATCTTCAAGGCCGCTTTCCTTACCTTCAAGGTCATAGTAGTGCAGCTGGTAAACCATGTTTTTGGCAACTGTTACACCGCCGCCAACCATGTAGCCTTTAAAACCTTCCTTAGCGAACAAATCCCAGTCGCCGGTAAACATGGTGTGCGCAACCGTAGTGCCTACGCCCTGATTATAGTAATTGGCAAACAAGCCATAGCTTCCGGGCTTGTTTTTATCGGCGCCTTTATAGTTAAGGCCGATAACGTAACCGTCATCATCTGCACCGTTAACAACGCCATCTGCTTTGTCATTGTCAGAATTCAGATAAGTCGCAGCCAGCTGAACATCGCCAAAATCATATTTTGCGCTTACATTCCATACAGAATTATCGCCGCCTTCAACAGTCTGTACAAAACCGGTTAAAGTCATATTATTGGTTTTTCCGGCATCCTGGAATTCATCATAGCCTGCGGAAAGGCTTAAATTACCAAGTTTGCCGCTTACTTCAGCACCGTACATTTTATCATAACCATAATCGGTCGGGATGCCGTAATAAGCGCTTACTTTAACGTCTTTGCCATAGGTTGCACGTACGAATTCTGCGGTATCATCATAAAGATAACCGTTTGCAAGGTAATGGTCGCCCTTACCTGCAACAACCTTTAAACCGCCCAGTTTGCCGCTTACATAAGCCTGATTGAGGTCAAGCTTATCATCACCACTGTCATTATACAAGTTCTGGTCATTCTGTAAACGTCCGGTATAACTCCAGTCCTCGTTAATCTGACCGTTAACGAAAATACGGCTGCGCAGGCGGTGTTTAGCAACTTTACCTTGTTTAGGCGCTATTTTTTTATAATCGCCGCTGCGGTCGCCATATTCATAGCGGATTTGCCCGGTAATTTTTACATTATCGGTTTTCTTTTCCAAATTAGCTACGCGCACGCCAAGGCTGTCCAGCTCGTCGGCAAATTCTGCCGCCAGTTTGTCAACATTGGCACCCTTCGCCATTGCTTTGGCAACAATCTGTGCCATTTCGTAACGGGTAATCAGCTTGTCACCGCCGTAGGTGCCGTCCGGGTAACCGTCCACCACACCCTCTGCCGCAAGCTTGTTTACAGCGTCATACGCCCAGTGTCCTTGCGGCACATCACTGAACGGATTGGCTGCATACGCCGACGCCGTCACGCCCAGCGCCATTGCCATTGCAAGCACTAAAGATTTTTTCATACAGTTTTCCTCCAGACATTTTCCATTTATATAATGCCAATGCTGTACGGCAGTGAAGCCTCCTGGTTACCTCCGCCCCCGCACGCACACCGGCAAAATATACTCAATAAGCGTCTACGCCGCCGCGTCCGCCGCCAACCACTCTCACATTGGCAACATTAAACGCAGCTTTAAGCACCGGCAGCCAGCGGCTTACCAAAGCCGTGCGCAGTGTTTCCTTGCCTGCCAGTACAAGCATAGCGTCCCCGCTGATATTGATGTTTTCAAGCGGGTTGATGTATTTATCAAAATCAGCCTCGCCCATTGCAGTTTTTAAACGTACCAAACCGTCAAGCAGTTCCGGTTTTTCAAACGCGGCACGGATTTCAAATTTTTCAAACTGTTCCGTTTTTAAACTTGGGTTGTCCGCATGTACAAATTCCTCGTCAAGTTTTCCGCCATAACCCAAAAAATCTTCAGCCATAATAAAACCCTCCTTTAATAATGCCTATAATAAACAGGTTTACCTGCTAAACCTCAAAAACGGCAGGCGGCTCTAACCTGCCGCTTTTTAATTAATCCAGCGTGCATTACAAAGCTGCGGGCATGGCTGCGCTTTTTCAGCCTGTGCGTTATGAACAAACCCAATAAAAAACCGTTCCGGCTGCTGTGCCCGAAACGGTAAAAAACATGCTTAAACAACATAAGCGCCGCCTGATGTTTAGTACCCGTCTCCCGCAGGTTAAGCTGCAATGCTTATATGTACAGCAACCTGCTGGCTTGGGCGTTACAGGGGTAAATGCACTTATGAGAATAAGTTTTACGCCCTCACAGCGGCGGGACCGCACCGGACTTACACCGGTTAAATTTACTGTACATGCTGTATTAGGTTACGCTTATATATTAGCACTATTTATCAATAACGTCAATAATTATTTATTTTTAATTCTCAATTAAACTGTTATACCATATACCCGTATGGGTATACTTTGCCAATAAAAAACAACCGGGCTGTGCAGTAAGCCCGGATGTAAAATTTATATATTATTTACATATCACCAAAATAGGTTTTTTTCAAGCGGTCAAATTCCTGCGATTTTCTGAAATTACGCAGGCCTTCGTTTAAGCTGTTGAGCAGTTCCTTGTCGCCTTTACGTACAGCGGCTGCAACGCTGTCAGTTTTTAAATCATCGGAAGCGAATTTAATTTTATCGCCGTAGCCGTTGTTGATAAAGAAGTTGCCGGCGGATTTGGAGATAATGCAGCAGTCGGCTTCGCCGTCAATTACTTTGTTCATTGCCGCTTCAATGCTTTCGGTTGTAATAACCTGGCTTGCTTTGCCGTACTCATTTACCATATCCAGCGCAAAGCTGTTGTCTTTAACGGCAACGCGCCTGCCTTCAAGCACTTCAACGCCACCTTTTATATTGCTGCCCGCAGGCACCGCAACCCTGAAGCCGTCATGCAGGTACGGTTCGCTGAAGTCAACCTGGTTTTGCCTTTCCGGCGTAATGCTGAAGCCTGAAACAACAACGTCATATTTTTTATCGTTCAGCCCTTTAATCAAGTCGCCTAAACCGGTGGGCACAAATTCAACATTACTGTAGCCCATGTTTTCGGCAACGCCGCGCATCAGTTCAACGTCAAACCCGGTAAAAGCCTTGCTGCTTTCCTGATAATATTCAAACGGCGGGAAGTTAACGTCAAGCCCGACTTTCAATACTTTTTCATTTTGTGCTGACGGAGCTTTATCACTGCCGCCGCAGCCTGCAATAACAGCCATGCAGATAACTGTCATTAAAAGCATCAGTAATTTCTTCATAAAAAAACACTCCCCCAATTTTGCTTAAAAATTAGTGAGAGTGTAAACCGTATCAGCGGTTATGCTTTTATTATAAACCTGTTAAATACTAAAATCAACCGTATTTAATTAAGTCTTTTATATTTATAAATACTTTAATACGTTTTATTTTTTCTATCTTTTAGAATTATATATCACATTTCTGTATGGGTATAAAAATAAACCCCGGAACTTTTAAATTCCGGAGTTTACAGGTATTACACCGCTTTATTGATAAAATTACCAGTCAAGGTTTTCGGTTTCAACGCGGCCTCTGCCGGTAAGGGCATCCAGCATAATGCGCTGTTCAAGCTGTGCGGCAAGTTTTTTGGTAAATTTAACGGTATCCGGGTTTACGGACATGCTGTCGATACCGCTCTTAATGAGGAATTCGCAGAATTCAGGATATACGCTCGGTGCCTGGCCGCAAATGGAAACGGTTTTGCCGTCTTTATGAGCAACTTCGATAAGGTGGCGGATTGCACGGCGTACAGCCAGATTGCGTTCGTCATAAATATGGGATACGGTGTCGTTGTCACGGTCGCAGCCCAGAATCAGCATGGTAAGGTCGTTAGAGCCGATGGAGTAACCGTCAACATATTTGTTGAACTGGTCGGCAAGAATGATATTGGAAGGAATTTCTGCCATCAGCCATACTTTAAAGTCTTTGCCGCGTACAAGGCCTTCGCTTGCCATAATGGCGGTAACTTTTTCACATTCTTCCACGTTGCGGCAGAACGGAATCATTACGTTAAGGTTTTTCAGGCCGAATTCTTCGCGTACTTTGCGTACTGCCTGGCATTCCAGTTTGAATGCTTCTACATATTTCGGGTCATAATAACGGGAAGCGCCGCGCCAGCCAAGAAGTGCGGAAGGTTCATACGGCTCAAATTCGTCGCCGCCCTTCAAATCGCGGTATTCGCTGGATTTGAAATCGCTGAAGCGCAGGGTTACCGGACGCGGAGCCATTGCCTGGCATACCTGGCGGATGCCTTCGGCAAGCTGGTCAACAACTTTTTCCGGATGGCCGGTTTTAATAAGATACAGCGGATGTTCATGAATGTAAGTGGTCCAGATAAATTCTTCGCGCATCAGGCCAATGCCGTCGCAGGGCAGTGCGGAATATTTTTCTGCAAGGTCCGGGTCACCGAGGTTCATGTAAATTTTGGTGCCGGTCGGCGGGAAATATTCAGCCACGGGAGCAACAGCCTGAGCCTGTGCTTCCGGTTTCTTTTCTTCCAGAATGCCTTCATATACAACGCCATGGGTTGCGTCAACGGTTACATCAATGCCGTCGGGAACGGTAGTGGTTGCAGCTTCACCGCGGCTCTTGGTGCCTACGATACACGGAATGCCAAGTTCACGGCTTACGATGGAAGCGTGGCAGGTCATTCCGCCGCTATCGGTTACAATGGCTTTGGCTTTCTTCATAGCCGGTACCCAGTCAGGAGCGGTCATTTCGGTTACGAGGATTTCGCCTTCCTTGAACTCGTCGATATGGGACGGGTCGAGGATAACGTGAGTACGGCCGGATACAAGGCCCGGGCTTGCGGGCAGGCCTTTAACGATAACCTTGCGGTCAGCAGCTGCTGCTTTTGCTTCAACCTTAGGTTTGTTTTCTTTATTGCGGCGGCTCCATACGGTTTCGGGGCGTGCCTGGAGAATCCAGATTTTGCCGTTGCGGGAATCAATGCCCCATTCCATATCCATATAGCAGCCATAATGTGCTTCAATTTTTTTAGCGTAGCCTGCAAGTTCAAGAATCTGTTCGTCGGTAAGGGTCTGAACATTGCGTTCTGCTTCCGGTACGGGCAGTTCTTCGCAGTCGCCGCCTTCTTTGCGCACAAGCATAACGTCCTGCTCGTTTACGCAGCGGTCAACAATTTTATTTTCTGCTTTGGAAACGGTGTAGTTATCCGGGGTAACGGTACCCTGTACAACATATTCGCCAAGGCCGAAAGCAGCTTCAATAAGGATGTTGCTGTCGTCGCCGGTAGCAACGTTAACGGTAAACATAACGCCGGCAGCTTTGCTGAATACCATCATTTGAATAACTGCGCTGAGAGCTACTTCGATATGGTCGAAGCCCTGTTTTTCACGGTAGTATACAGCGCGGTCGGTAAAGCAGGAAGCATAGCATTCCTTAACTTTGGCAATGATGTTTTCTGCGCCTTTTACGTTAAGGTAAGTATCCTGCTGGCCTGCAAAGCTGGCATCCGGCAGGTCTTCTGCAGTTGCGCTGCTGCGTACTGCAACATAAGGTTCAGCTTCGCCAACTTTTTTGCCCAGTTCTTCATAAGCTGCGGCAATGGCTGCTTTTAAATCTTCCGGCATTTCTTCTGCCATAATAGCTTCGCGCAGGCGTGCACTTACATCGCGCAGCAGGGCGCTGTTTTCAACGTCGGTAAGTTCAGCCAGGATAGCCTGCATTTTTTCTTTCAGGCCGCTCTTTTCAATAAAATATCTATAAGCATATGCAGTAGTTGCAAAACCATACGGTACAGGTACATCAGTTTTAGATGTCATTTCACCAAGAGAGGAAGATTTGCCGCCTACAATGGCAACGTCGCCTCTTTCCATTTGCTCGAACCAGAGAAGAAATTCTTTTTCCTTATTCATGTCCGTTACTCCTTTGTAATATACTTTTAGGGTTGCACCCTTAATATAGTGTATACTATATCACACTTGTGTATTATATTCAAGCTGTTTTAAAAATTTCTCCAAACATTTTACAAAAGCCCGCCATTTTATTATGACGGGCTTTAAATTAAACTATTTTAAATTATTTAGGGTTTTTACGGCTCCACAGATAGCCAATTGCCATTAAAACAACACCGGCAACGTCGGTATACAGGCCCGGGTCGATAAGGCCGAGGCCGCCGAAGAAGAACAGGCAGCGCTGCAGGAAGCTAAGATGGCGGGTAAAGTACGCGCCCATTGCCGCAGCAACGCCAACCATGCCCAAAATAGCCGTGCAGCAAGAGAATACAACGCCGAACGGAGTAGCGTTAATCATCAGAATTTCAGGCGACAGTACAAAGATGTACGGAATGATGAATGCCGCAATAGCCAGTTTGGAAGCGTTGATGCCGGTACGCAGCGGGTCGCCGCCGGAAATACCGGAACCGGCGTAAGCTGCCAGAGCAACCGGCGGTGTAATATCGGCAACAATGCCGAAGTAGAATACGAACATATGCGCTGCCAGTACAGGCACATCCATCTGGATAAGAGCCGGTGCAGCAATGGTGGAAGTAATTACGTAGTTAGCGGTTGTAGGCACGCCCATACCGAGGATAAGAGAAGTAAGCATGGTAAATACCATTGCCGGCATAAGATGGCCGCCTGCAAGGTCGAGCAGTGCGGTTGCCATTTTAAGGCCAACGCCGGTTTTGGTTACAACGCCGATAATAATACCGGCGGTTGCGCAGGCAATAAGTACGCCCAAAATGCCTTTGGAACCGTTAATCATGCCGTTTACAAAATCTTTAAAGGTAATGCGGGTTGATTTGCGCAGGCAGGAGCTTACAATTGCAAGCACAATGCCTACCAGAGCCGCACGCATCGGAGTATAACCGTTGGTAAGGAAGTAAATGATAGCGATAAGAGGAATTACCAGATGTCCTCTTTCTACGAAGATGGATTTATAGCTCGGCATTTCGTCGCGGCTCATGCCTTTAAGGCCGAGTTTCTTGGCTTCGAAATGTACGCCCAGCCAAATGCCGGTAAAGTACAGAATAGCCGGAATAACGCCTGCTTTAACAACTTCCATGTAAGGAACGCCTACGAATTCAGCCATCAAAAATGCTGCCGCGCCCATTACAGGAGGCATTAACTGGCCGCCGGTAGAAGCCGCAGCTTCAACGGCACCGGCAAAGTCTTTGCCGTAGCCTAATTTTTTCATCATCGGAATGGTGAACGAACCGCTGCCTACTACGTTGGCAACGGAGCTGCCGGATACGGTGCCTTCCAAAGCACTGGAGATAACCGCTACTTTAGCAGGGCCGCCGGATGCCCAGCCGGCAATAGCGTTGGAAATATCAATGAAGAATTTGCCAAGGCCGGTAGTTTCAAGGTAAGCGCCAAACAGAATGAACAAATAAATGAAGGTAGAAGATACGCCCATCGGGGTACCGAAAATGCCTTCGGTTGTATAGTACAGGTAGTTTACAAGTTCATGCAGGCCAAGGCCGCGGTGAGCGATAATGCCCGGCAGCATACGCCCGAACAAACCGTACAGCACAAACAAAATGGCAATGGTAATCATCGGCCAGCCAACTACGCGGCGTGCGCCTTCAATTACAAGCAGCGTGCCAATCAGCGCTATAATATAGTCCGTTTCGTTGTTCATACCTGCACGCAGTACCAAATCGTGGTAGAACACAACTATGTACATCGAAACCGCAACGCCAACAACGGCAAAGCCAACGTCAATCCAGTTCATTTCCTTGCGCGACCAGGACTGGCGCATCGGGTAAAGCAAAAATACCAGTGCAAAACCAAAGGCCAAATGAATGGCTCTTTGCAGCTGCGCGTCTAAAATACCAAACGCCGCAGTATAAACCTGAAAGATACAGAAAACAATGCAGATAGCATTAATAATCGTATTCCAAATGCCCGTAAGTTCCCTCTTATCCGATTCTTTATCGTATTTTCTTAAAATTTCTTCTGCGGAAAGCTGGGCCTTTTCAATATCGTCCATAATTTCTTTCTTTAAATCCATTACATCCACCTCTCACAAACAAATTTTATAAAAACAAACTCATTCCAGCCAGTAACGGTATCGCGGTTCTGCTTTTATGGTAAGCAGCGTGCCGTGCCCGAACATCTTACATAAATCATATACAGTTTCATTATGCAGTATTTTGGGGCTCGCCTGCACTGCGGGCCGCATTTTTATAATTTTATAAGGCCGGTTTAATGTAAGTTTAAAATGCCCATCAGGCAGCGCTTCAAATTTCCCTTCAGAGGCCGAAAACGGAAAGCCGCACCCCTGCGACTGGTAAATGGTATGCGTTAAAACCATGTCGTCCGCGCCGTTAACGGTAAAATTATCGCGCCACAGCGTAAGCTCATAAGAATGCTTGAATTCCATCTGCCAGGTTTCCCCGGCTTCAACCGCAAAACATGCTTTTGCACCGCGCTCCGGCAGCATGGCAACTACAAGCTGCGAAGCATACCAGTAAAACAAACCTGCGGCGGCAATAACGCTGCATATAAAAACCGTATATAATTTAGATACACCCCGGTTACCGAGCACAAACGGTGACCGGGGCGTCTCTTTAAACCACATTGTTATTTTTCTTTAAAGAATTTTTCAGCGCCTGCATTTACAGGAATGGACATGCCATCCATAGCGCTTTCTTTAGTGATTACATTTGCTGCGGAATGAGCTGCTTTAAGACGGTCGAGGTTGGTGTAGATAGCCTTGGTTACAGCATAACCGGTATCGGCATCCATCTTGTCGGTTACAGCAAGCATGCAGCGTACTGCTACTGCGGAGCAGTCGGCAGCCTGTTTGTTATAGGTGTTGGCTGCAATGTTAACTTTGGTGTAGAACGGATATTTTGCAATCAAAGCGTCTGCTTTATCCGGAGCAACCGGCAGCAGAACTACATTGTTCTGGGTAGCAATATCCTGAATTGCTGCGGTCGGATGGCCTGCGGTTACGAAAGCAACATCAACGTTGCCGTCTTTCAGTGCGCTGGAAGCTTCGGCAAAGGAAAGATACTGAACGTTAATATCATCATAAGTAATGCCGTATTCGGCAAGAATCTGGCGGGCGTTTGCTTCGGTACCGGAACCCGGTGCGCCTACTGCTACGCGTTTGCCTTTAACCTGGGAAAGGTCGGTAATGCCGGTTTCGGCAAGGGTTACAATCTGAATGGTTTCCGGATACAGAGTTGCCAGGCCATAAAGGTTGGTAACTTTTTTGTCTTTAAACATTTCGGTGCCGTTTACGGCATAATAAGCGTTATCGTTCTGAATGAAGGCGATATCAACCTGCCCCTGCTGCAGCATGTTAATGTTGGCAATGGATGCGCCCGTTGCCTGTGCAGAAGCGTTGCAGCCCGGAATATTCTTGTTAAGGATATCCGCAATTGCGCCGCCGAGCGGATAATAAGTACCGGCAGTGCCGCCTGTTGCGATATTAATGAATTTCTGCGTTGCGGCTTTACCGCCTGCCTGGTCTTCACCGCCGCCGCAGCCTGCGGCAAGTACAGCAAAGAGCATCATGGACATTAAAAAAGCCAATAGTTTTTTCATAGTTTTCCCCCCTGTAAATAGTGAACGAATATCCTTCTTGAATGTAAACAGGTATTACGCCACATTATTATGCTGTTAAATTCGCTTTTTTTTCACAAATTCCTGCAAAGCTGTTTTTATTTTTGGCATTTTATTGTTTGTATACAATATTCTTTTTAAATACATTCTAAAATTGCCTATTTTATGTAAACTTTTGCAAAAAAACTGTAACTATGTTATCATTAATAAGTAAAAATATGTAAGCATTACAAACTTATAATAAAAGGATGTGTTATAAATGCAAAACAACAATGCTTATAATCTTCAGCTTGCCAAAACCCTTTTTGAAAACACTTATGCGGCAAGAGTATTAAACGACAACAAAGACGTTATCGGCAAACTGCGTATTGTCCCCTGCCTGCCGCTTGACAGAAGCCTGCTTCCTGCCGACGCACCGCAGGTAAGCCCGTTCCTTCTGGTTATTGTAGATGACGCTGATATCAACAAAGACAACCTTATCGACTTTGAAGAACGCGTATCTCTGGCACTTTTAAAACGCTTCTCCACCGAAACCGTTGCTTTCCAGCACTGCCAGTTCTACTATCCTTCCCCGGCATTTATTTTTGAACAGCCCGGTGCAACCGACACTCCGCTGCCGCCGACCCCTGTAATGTAAGCGCAAACTTAACAAAAAATTAAGCATCTGCTTTGGAGTTCTTCTTCCAAAACAGATGCTTTTTATTTTGCATTTTTGTTTTGCTTTTTTGTTTTGCTTTTTTGAAACTAAATATATTTTGAATTTATTACTTTTATATTTATGTTTGTCAAAACATTCTCATTGCTTATTATTTTCACCTTCCCATTCCAAACAGAATATTGATATATCCTGTCTTTAGGTATATTTATTTCTAAACTTAAAGGTATAATTTTATTTTTATTCTCAGTTAAATATTCGTCCTCCCTAATTTGTTTCCATAAACCTTTTTTGCTTCCTTGAGATACAAAAGCGTTTATAGTTTCTGTCTTATAACTTATATTTTCGGCATTTATATCATTTTTGCAGCGCAAATACACAGTAAATACATACGGCTCTAAATAATATTTTAAAATACCCATTTTAGCTATATCCACAACACATTCTACATGCTTATCTTTTCTCAAATTAACTTTTTCCCGTACAACATCATTATCATTTTCTGTTTTTAAAATATTTAATAAGCACATAAAAATAACCATCATTATAAATATCATAAATTTATATACTGGTCTTTTTTTCATTTTTTATTCCCTTCAACTTCTTCACAATTAATTTAAACAGTATAAAAAACAAAAATATAAATCCCGGCATACAATTAAACTTACAATTGCTGCAAACACCGGTACAAAAATTACTTGTATTAAAAATATTTAGCGGTATTCCCATAGATACCAAAAAAGTAATTATCTTATTTTTCATTTTAATTCTTATTAGTGTACTTTATCGCTTTTACAGGGCATTTTTCAATACAAACGCCACATACTATACAATTATGTATATTAACTTTTATTTTATCATCTTTATTCTCTATTGATTTCATAGGACACAAATTAATACATTTCTTGCATTTAATGCATTTAGAGTTTTGTATAACCAACTTATAAGAATATTTAAATTTACTTCCAAAATAATAAAATAAATTTTGTATCGCTCCAACAGGACATAAAAAATTACAATATCCACGTCCACCCTCAGTAAAAAGCCCAAAAAAAATTATCCAAAAAATAAATGTTAAAATTAAACTAGAAGTTAAAGATACTGTATATCCATGAATAAAATAATTTATCAACAAGTCAAATAAAAACAGATTACAATAACTACAAGCTAAAATGCCTTTAAAAAATGGTAAAACCATAAATCCTATTAACATTCCATATCTTGCAGATGTAATATCTATATATTTATTCCACGAAATTTTCCACTTAAAAGGAATAATTTTACTTAAATATTCACTAAACGCACCAGCAGGACACAATTTACCACAAAAAATTGGTCCAAAGATGAATGATATTAAAAAAAGTATTACTGCATAAGCAATAAACGGTGTTGCCATAGTAAAAAATTTACCATCCAATAGATGTTCTGTCTGTATCCTAAAACAAACATCATGAATATTTAATTCACTCCAATCACCCGTAAATAAATATAATATTGATTTTTGAAATAAAGCAAATGGTGCATAAAATAAACAAAAACCTAAAATATATCCTGCTAATCGTTTAATTTGAAATAACATACAAGTCACCTTTTTATAGCATAATACAGGATAGAATTTTTATTCTATCCTGTATTAAATATTTAGAAACTATATCTCATACCCACAGTATAAGTTCTTCCAGAGGTAGCCTCATTACAATAAAAATCTCTATCTAATAAATTATTTATAGAAAACTGCAAAGTTACTCCTTTAGAAATTTCATAATTTATACCAGTATTTACTATAAAGAAAGCATCTTCTGATCCATACTCATTACTTTCAGAATCCGGAGCTTGTCTTTCACTTACATATTGACAATCTATCAGAGCATTCCATTTATCATAATTATATTCTAATCCTGCATGAAACAAATGTTTTGGTATTTCATAATCGTTACTTTTTTCTCCACCTTGTTCCAACTTGCCTCTTTGCCATGAATAATTTAAGTAACCGTTAAATTTATCACTGAATTTATGATTTATCTCAAATTCTACACCGTCACGTTTTTCAGAATCAAAATTTATATATTTCTTTACACCCTTTCCTTTATATGATTCTCCTTCTATTAAATCAGATGCAGCAATTTTATCATCTGTTTCTACATGATATAAAGTTACACCAATATTAGTATTGTCATTTAATACTTTCTTCATACCAATTTCAAAAGTATCAGAAGTTTCTGGTTCAAGTTCAGGATTAGGGACATACCAATAACGTGAGAATTCAGAATATCTATAGATTTTATACATTGCTGGTGGATTAAACGAATGCCCATAAGATACATAATAATTAGTATTATCATCAGCTTTATAATCAAATGCAATTTTAGGACTTATTTCATTATAACTTGCCGAATCTGATGTTTCATTATATTCCGAACCAGATTCGTTACTCCAAAAATTGCCGCTGCCTTTCTTATAATGGTCAAATCTAGCACCTAAATACATTGTAACTGGTTCACTAATTTTATATTCATCTTGCAAGTAAATTGCCATATTTTTAACTTTACCGCTGTCTTCAGCATATTTATTAGTTTTTGAATCCTGGTCTTTCCAATGACTTAAATTAAATCTTTCTTGTGTCATTTCTTCTTGCTTGAAATTTGCACCAAGCACAATACTATGTTTTCCAATATTTTCCCATGCTTTTTCAACTGTAAAGTTATAAATTTTACCAGGGTGCGAAGAATAATGTCCTGCCCCGCGCCAATCTATGTCATTATAATCATCAGGCACATCAGCACTGCTATATCCACTTTTTTTATCTTCTAAATAGCTAAAAATAGCAGAAAACTTATTGTCTTCATCTTTATAATTTAAACTATGGATGTCACGTTCATTAATATTATCATATCCATAGAAATTACTTGCTTTTATACTAATAATATCACCATTTTGTGTAGTAACATTACCACTCCAAACAGGATTACCATTAGCATCTCTTACATATGTAAAAGGATTTTTATAACTAAAATCTGTTTTATATTTAGAATATGTATATTTTATAGACTTGCTTTCGTCAAAATTATACTTTACATTAGCCGTATAATTTTCATGCTCCCAATCTTTATCACCACGGCCACCATAAATATATTTACCATCGCTTAACACTGGTAAATCTGCGGTATAATATCCTGTTCCACTTTTACCAGATGCACTATTATAATATCCGTGATAACCGTCAGACTTTCTATTTTCATAACCCAATCCAAAAGACCATTTGTCATTTACTTTGGAATTAAGCGATAATGCCTTTTTCCATGTATTATTACTTCCATAAGTAAGTGCAGCATTTACATGAGTTCCTTCTTCCGGTTCTTTAGTAATAATATTTATTACACCACCAACAGCATGACCACCATAAATCGAAGAAGCAGCACCGCGTAAAACTTCAATACGTTCAATATTTTCAACAGGAATCATATTAAAGTTTACATCACCCCCATAAGTATCATTCAACTGAACGCCATCTACTAAAACGAGAACATCAGATGAAGAAAAGCCTCTTAATTGTAAACCACCTTGCGCTGCCTGACTCATATATACACCAGGTAAATGCTGTAATGCTTCCTGAACAGAAGTAACATTTTTTTCTTCTATTTCTTTAGCCGTAATTACACTAACGCTAGAAGGTACTTCTTTTAATTCCTTCATAGTCCTTGTTGCCGTAACAACCATTTCATTCAAAGTAAAATTATTTTCTACTTTTTCTTTTTGCGCCGTACTGTCAGGTTCGGCAGGTTCTTCTGCACTAGCATAGCTCATAAACCCCATGCTGCTTACAGCACACAGCACTGCCAAAGCCAGTGCTTTTTTCTTACTTTTCAACATCAAAAATACACCTCATTAATAATTTATTTTTTAATTTTTCCTGCCGAGCTTGCCGAGTTTCGCTTGCCGGAAAATTAAAAGCTGATTGGGCTTCCTTTTGACGCAAAACAAAACGCCTGTCCGCAAAAAAGGCAGACAGGCGTAATAATTCCTTTCGGATTGCGCCATTCCGTCTATCGCAGAATGTTTCTTGCGTCTAAATCAGGCAGTTCTTCTGGCTCTGCTTCATAGCTTGCCTTGCCTTCCCAGTTTTTACCCAGTGACATTTTTAAGGCTTGCTCTGCATTACAGCTGCGGGACAGCACAGGTTTTACACCTGTTTCTCTATTAAGCGTTAACGCACCTGATTTAATAATTATCGATATAAAGTTTTAGTTATATATTTTTATTATTGATATTAAATATCATATTCAAAAGTATAGCATTATAAGGAATTTACGTCAAGTATTTATTTTTAATAGCTATAAAAAACTATCGATATCTATTATCAAATATACCCATATGGGTATTGCTTTTGTATTTTATTAGTATTATACTTTCAATAAATCTTAATATTTTCAGCCGCAGGCGTGCCAGGCACTTAATAGAGAATCCGGTATAAGCCGGAACGGTCACGCCGCTGTAAGGGGAGCAATCTCCATTTATGCCACTGGGAAACCGGGAAGGCGGATTTTGCGATGAACCCAAGTCAGAAGAACTACCTGCGGTATCCGATTCCTGCGAGCGATATGGATAAGGAGCAACAGTTTACTTGCTATGCCTTCTCTGCTACAGGAAAGGCATTATTTATTTTTAGGAGGATTAGTAATGGATTTTATCAGGGAAACAATCATGTATTTTCATAAAGGCGGGCTTGTAATGTGGCCGCTTTTATTTTGTTCGTTTACAGTTTTTGCTATTGCTATTGAGCGTTTTATGTTTTATAAGGCTGCGGATTCCGGCGAAAAGTTTAAAAACGATTACTGCGATTTGCTGAGCCAAAATAATTTGCAGGGCGCTGCGGATTTGGCAAAAGTTACGCCAGGGCAGTTTTCTAAAATAGTTTTTAGCGCTGCCGGCAATGCCGCAACCCAAGAAGATTTAGCCGATTACTTGGAAAACGAACTGGATATTTTTACATCGCTTTTAAAAAACAAGCTGGACTATTTAAGCATTATTGTTACGCTATCACCGCTGCTGGGGCTTTTGGGCACAATCGTCGGAATGATTGGTGCTTTTAGTATTTTTAATCTTCAGTCGGGCGCGCCGATAGCAATTACTGGCGGTATCGGCGAAGCACTTATTGCAACAGCAAGCGGTTTGTGCGTGGCTATTATTTCTCTTTGTTTCCACGCTTATTTTACGCACCGTATGGATAATATTATTACAAATGCCGAACGCTGTGCTACTGCACTTTTACAAGCTGAAAGAAGGTGTGCCCACAAATGAAACTGCGCACGGAGCGAAACCGTAAAGTGCCTGAACTAAATATTATACCGATGATTGATATTATGTTCTTTTTACTGGTGTTTTTTATGCTTAGCACGATGTACATGATTGATTTGAAAACTATACCGGTTAAATTGCCGCAAGCTGCCAATGCCAGCGCTGATACAACAACGACTTTTGCAGTAACATTAAAAAGTGATGGCAGTATTTATCTAGGCGATAAGGAAACAGATATGCAATCACTTTTAATGCAGGCTGCATTAGAACAAAAAAACAACAGTAATTTTGCAATTGTTATAAGAGCAGAAAAAGATATTGAGTACGGAAGTGTTATTGAACTTGTTGACAAGCTGAAGGGCACAGGCATTACGCGCTTTGGGCTTGCCACCGACGGAGTAGCAAAATGACAGATGAAAAGAAACGGCGCAATGCCGGTTTTATTGGCTCTGTCCTGATACATATTTTAATAGTTTTGGTTATTTCTTTTACCGGATTATTACATTTTTCTTCCAATACCGAAGATATTGTTGAAGTGACATTTTTCGGCGGCGGTGGCGGAGGCGGCAACGGAGTTGAAGCCGCCATTGTAAATGATGGAGCTGCTGATGAAGAAAGTACTTCTGTTGAAGAAATAGTACAAGATAACAACGACGCAATTCTGGAAGCGTCAAAAGATATTCCTCCCTCCTCACCCTCCAAACATAAAGCTGCTGCCGTAAAAAGCAAGGGCAGTTCTGCCGGTACCGGCACCGGGTACGGCAGTGGCCGCGGAAGCGGGACAGGTCCGGGCTCTGGCAGCGGCACTGGTGGAGGCTATGGAAGCGGGAACGGTACTGGCACAGGCAGCGGCTATGGTGAAGGTACCGGCGTTACAGCGTCACCGGCTGTGCCGCCGCGTATTATTAAAAGCTACCAGCCATCTTATCCATCTGCCGAGCGCAATGCAGGTATTGAAGGTACGGTAGTTATACGCTTTTTAATTGACCAAAACGGTAACGTTGAGGATGTAACCCTTATTAATTCGTCCGGCAATGCTAATTTGGATAATGCCGCCGTATCAGCAGGATATAAATGGCGTTTCAGCCCCGCAAAAAACAACGGCGGCTCGCCGGTACGCTGCTACGCAAGTATACCCATTACCTTTAAAATACGCAAATAAATATCAGTGCTTACACCGTCTGTTAAATACAGGCGGTATTTTTATATAAAAAAAACAGTACCGCAAAAGCCATCCATAACTTTTACGGTACTGTGTAATTTTTACATTTTATATTTTTACTTTTTAATTTTCGTATTTATTGCAGTACACACGCGGTATGCGCGGGCTTAACTGGCAGGAAATTTCATCAGGATGGGTATTGGCAAGTTTTGCAATGTCAATTACGGTAATTTCATCATCGCCCTGCCTGCCGATAAGCACTACCTCGTCGCCAACTTTAACATCAGTTTCGCTGCCAAGGTCAACCATCAGCTGGTCCATGCACACGCGCCCTGCCACTTTATAACGTCTGCCGCCGATTAAAACTTCGCCGGTGTTGGAAAGGCAGCGCGGGTAGCCGTCAGCATAGCCGATGGGAACAGTGCCAATCCAGGTATCTTCATTGCACTTATAAGTTGCGCCGTAACCAACGGTATCGCCGGCCTTAATCTTGTGAATATGCACTACGCGGCTGAACAGCCCCAGCGCGCTTTCAAACTTAGGCAGCTTCGCCGCACGCTCCTGCGTTTCTGCGTGTCCCTCCGGCATATAGCCGTAAATAATCTGCCCCGGGCGCACAGCGTCGTAGTAAGATTCCGGAAAATACAGCGTTGTTGAGCTGTTGGCGGCGGTAAAAACATATTTTTCAGGCTGCGGTATGCGCCTTACCATGCTTTCAAAGCGCTGCATCTGGCGTTTTACGTGCTCGTGGCTCTCGCCGTCAGCGCAGGCATAATGCGTAAAAAAGCCGTGCACGGTAATGTTGGCATATTTTTTAATGCCCTCCAAAAATTCGGGCACATCTTCCGCCTGCACGCCGATACGGTTCATGCCGCTGTCTACAGCTACCATTACGCTGGCGGTTTTGCCAAAGCGTGCCGCCGTTTCGTCAAGCTGCTGCAAATCGGTTGATTCGCACACCGGAATGATGGAATCCGTATTAAAGGCGTCTTCGTATTCTTCAGGCATCAAAAGCCCCAAAAGGTAAATCGGGCACTTAAAGCCTGCCTCACGCAGCTGTTTTGCTTCGCTTGTTACGGCAACGGCAAGCGCCTCGTAACCTTCTTCCATGGCCATTGCCGCCACCTGCACAGCACCGTAGCCGTACGAATTTGCCTTAACGACGGCGACGGTTTCGGTATGTTTAGGCACCAAAGCACGTATGGCACGCAGGTTATGGCGCAAAGCATCCAAATATATTTTTAAATACGTTGTTCTCATCAGCAGTAAAACCTTCCTGACTTTTCAGCCTGCAAAAAGGCTGTTTTTTTACTAAACTTATAATATTATAATACATTTTTAACAAAATTGCTGTATACAAATAAAAAAATTTTAAGGTTTTACACAAAATAAAAACTGCCCTGCAAAAATTGCAGGAACAGTTTAAAAACAAAAATCAAATATTTAACGCTTCGCCGCGGTGTCTGTTATAAATAAATACCGCAATAAGTATCAAAATGCAGCCGCCGATAACAAACAAGCTGTTCATCGGCAAAAAAGACGCAATCAGCCCGCCGATTAAGGGGCCAACCATAGAGCCGAACTGCTGTGCCGAAAACAGCATGCCAAATACGCGCCCGCGCTGCGTGCGTTCCGTTTTGTTCGCCAGAATTGCACTTATTGAAGGCTGAATACCGGCAAAGAACAGCCCCACCGTAAAGTTAAGCGCCGCAAACAAAAGTAAGGAAGAAGGCACCGACTGCATAATCATTACCACGCCCGCACAAACGGAAGAAAGAGCCAGCGACAGGTAAAAGCCCCTGTTCTGCCCGAAGCGCCCCCAAAACGGCGCCGTCATGGCACTGGCAATACCCACCAGAGAAAATACCAGCCCGGCAACAAAAATAATGTTATCCGTACCGTGGTAAAGTTTTTCCACATACAGACTGATAATCGGCTGAATTAAAAGTATTACCATCTGCACAATGCCGGAGCAGATAAGCGCTTCGCGGATAGGCGCATTTTTTAACAGCGCCGTTGCAGGTTCGTTGGCAGCTTCCTCTTTGGAAGCCTTGCTTCCCGGCGGTTCGGGAATATAGAACCAGAACACCAGCGTTATCATAAACAGCACCGCACCGCCCAGATAAAACGAAGTGCGCATACCGAACATGGAAGCCAGCACGCCGCCTATCAACGGGCCGATTACATTGCCCGCCGTTAAGCCTGACTGCAGTATGCCAAGGCTCATACCTAATTTACCGACAGGTACCGAAGAAGTGGCAATGGCAAGGCACACCGACCACAGCCCGGCAGCAAAGCCCTGCAAAACGCGCACGCCAACCATTTGTTCCGGGCTTGTAACCATACCACCCAACAAGTATGATAACGCAAGCCCCAGGCCGCTGCGTATCGCCATGGGCTTTTTGCCGTGGGTATCGGCCATTTTACCCCATACCGGCGCCATAATGCCGCCGATTAAAAAGGTAACCGAAAATACCACGCCAGACCACATGGTAACCTCGCTCTGGCTTACGCCAAGCTCGCGCACCAGATACATCGGTAAAAACGGTATCAGCATTGTATAACTTGCCGACATAAAAACAACATTGGCAGTTAAAATTGCCAATATAATTTTCCAGTTTTTCAATATATAACCCCCTGCAAAAAGAAAAAGCCGCCGTTAAATACAAGCGGCGGCCTGCCAAACTTATTATTATTTATTGCCTACTTCGGCCTCTACCCTTGCCAGAATGAAGCACAAATCGGATAAACGGTTCAGTGCAATCAAAGCCTGCTGGTTAACGGGTTCTTCCTCAGCAAGGCGCAGTGCGCAGCGTTCTGCACGGCGGGTAGTAGTACGTGCTATATCAAGCGCAGCCGCTCCCAAAGTATCGCCGGGAATTATAAAATGCCCCAGCGGCTCAAGCATTGCATCGTATTTATCAATGGTGCTTTCCAGCATTTTTACGTGTTCCTCTTTAATATAGGGCTCCGGCAGATTCATGCTTGCAATATCGGCCATCAGCGACATTAAAAGCTGCTGAACTTTTAATATAGTGCCTTTTACATCCTGCCTTGTTACCGTAGCACGGGCCAGGCCCAGTGCCGAAGTAATTTCATCTACCGTACCGTATGCTTCCACGCGCAGGCTGTGCTTGGAAACGCGTTCACCGGTATAAAGGCCGGTAGTGCCTTTATCGCCAGTTCTTGTATAAACCGCTGCTTTAGTCATGCTGCTACCATCCTTCCGGAACAATCTCTCTTTTAATCTTAGTAAATTTCTTCGGGTTTGAAGAAGTTGTTGATTTCGCGAGCTGCGGATTCTTCGCTGTCGCTGCCGTGAACAATGTTTTCACCGATAGACAGTGCGAAATCGCCACGGATGGAACCGGGTACGGATTCCAGCGGGTTGGTAGAGCCCATCAGGCCGCGTACTGCTTTAATAGCGTTTTCGCCGGAAATTACCATAGCGGCAACCGGGCCGGAGGTGATGAAGTCAACCAGTTCGCCGAAGAAGGGTTTGCCTTCATGTTCAGCATAATGGAATTTAGCCTGAGCTTCGGTCATTTTAACAAGTTTCAAAGCGGAAACTTTGAGGCCGCGGCGTTCAAAACGGGAAATAATTTCACCGATAAGATTTTTTCTTACTCCATCAGGTTTTACAAGTACGAGAGTTTGCTGCATTAAAAATCGCTCCTATTCTTCTTAATTATAATTTTTATACTAAATCGTTAAACGATTTTAGCCTTTTAAAAGTTCCTGGTATTTTTTGCTGTCCAGTTTTTCAATCATTGCGGTAATAAGTTCCACTGCGCCTTCATAATCGTCCAGATGGATAATGGACTGATGGCTGTGAATATAGCGCGTCGGTATGCTGAAGGTTAAGGTTAAAACGCCGTCCCCGTGCAGATGAATACGTCCGCCGTCGGTAGCGCCGCCTTCGGAAATACTGATTTGCGTTGGTATTTTTAAATCTTTGGCAACCTTTGCCGCAAAATCGCGCAGGGCAGTGTTCGGAATCATACCTGCATCAAAAATTGTAATGGCAATGCCTTCGCCTATTTTGGCGGGTGCAACATCGTCGGCAACGCCCGGCGTGCCGCCTGCAACGCAGGTATCAATAACAAAGGCAACGTCCGGTTTTAAAAGGTTAACGCTGGTCTGCGCGCCGCGCAGGCCAACTTCTTCCTGCACGGTTGCCACGCCGTAAACGGTATTGCCGTGTTTTTTGCCGGCCAGTTTATCCATAACGTCAGCCATTACAGCGCAGCCAATGCGGTTATCCCAGGCTTTGCCAAGCAGTGTTTTACCGTCAGCCATAACTGCCATTTCGGCATACGGCGTAACTGGGCAGCCTTCAAACACGCCAAATTTACGCGCTTCTTTTTCATCCTTAACGCCGATATCAATATACATATCGCGTTTCTGCACTACTTTGGTGCGTTCTTCCGGCGTTAAAATGTGGGGCGGCTTGCTGCCGATAACACCCACCAAATCACCTTTGCTGCCGTGTACGGTAACACGCTGGCCAAGCATAACCTGCTCCCACCAGCCGCCGAGGCAGACGAATTTTAAAAAGCCTTCTTTGGTAATATGCTTAACCATAAAACCAATTTCATCCATATGGCTTGCCAGCATAATTTTCGGCGCGTTTTCATCTGCCGAAGCATTGGTGAATACTACGCTGCCAAGTTTATCATAACTTACTTCCGCTTTGCCTGCAAGGCGTTCCTGCAAAAGTTCTTTCATGGGTGCTTCAAAGCCGGAAACAGCATTTGTTTCCGAATATCTTTTAAGCCACGCCAGTTTGGTTTTTTTATCCATTTTAACGGCCTCCGTGTTTTCTCATTTCGGCAGCCTGTTCGCGCAGACGCGCTACTCGTTCTTCGGTGCTGGGGTGAGTGCTGAACATTTGCTGCATGGTTTTTCTGCTGAACGGGCAAACTATAAACATATGCGCCGTAGCTTCGGTTGCACCCGGCATGGTGCGGCGCTGTGCATAAGCGTCAATTTTTAAAAGCGCGTCAGCCAGTGCGTCCGGGTCGCCGCTGAGCTCGCCGCCGCCTTCGTCAGCCATGTATTCGCGTGAGCGGGATACAGCCATTTGAATTAAGGCCGCAGCGATAGGCGCCAGAATCATAATCAGCAGTGTAACGATAAAGTTGCCGCCGTTGTTGCCCTCGTCGTCGCTGTGGCCGCCGCCGAGGAACATGCCCCACTGGGCAATGGTTGTAATAATGCCGGCCATGGTAGCCGCAATGGTGCTTATTAAAATATCGTTGTGCTTAACGTGGCTCAGTTCGTGGCCAAGCACACCGGCAATTTCGCGTTTGTCAAGCACGTCATACAGTGCCGTTGTTACGGCAACCGCAGCGTGTTCCGGGTTGCGGCCGGTAGCAAAAGCGTTAGGCACCGGGCTGTCGATAATATAAACCTTCGGCATCGGCAGGTTGCCGCGGCGGGCAAGCTCCTGCACCATTTTATATAATGCCGGCGCAGACTGTGCGTCAACTTCGCGCGCATTGTAATGCCTCAGCACCATTTTGTCGCTGTTCCAGTAAGCATAAAAGTTCATGATTACCGAAAAGCTGAGCATCACAATCATGCCCTGCAAACCGCCGAAATAATCGCCGATAAGCACTAAAAGCACGGTCAGTGCTGTCATTAAAAAAGCTGTTTTCATAATAATTTGTGTCCTCCTTCATTTCATAAAACAAAACACTGCAAAACATTTAAGGCAAAGCCCTATTAAATATTATAACAATTTTAAGATTAACTTTCAAATATCATATAAGCCATTAATGTAAAACTTCTGTGACAGGCACCAGTTTCAGCCCCGAAGCCTTAACCTCGTCTATAACCTGCTCCCACGCGTTAACGGTATGCGGGCGTGCATGGCAAATGGCAATGGCGCTGCCGTATTTATCGGCAATGGCCGCAGCCTGCCAGATTTTTTTAATTATTTCGTCCTCATTGGTGCTGTTATCAAGGAAAATATTGTTGCGCCCTGTCGGTACGCCCATGCCTGCCGCCAGTTTATCGCCCAGCGATTTGGCATAGGTATTGCTGTCTACAAAGAACAGCCCCTGGCGTTTAATTTCTTTTAAAACGGCGCGCATGGTGCGTTCATCGCTCGTAGCCTTACTACCCTGATGGTTATTTACGCCGCTGATGCCCGGCAGGCTGCTAATCAGTTCGCCGGTAAGCTGCATAATGCGCTTGTCATCCATGCTGGTAAGCACTGTGCTTTTGCCCTCGCTCATTGCCGAAGCGTTCATCGGCTCCATAGGCAGATGCAGCATGGCAACCTGGCCGCCGCCGTTAATTACGTGCAGCGAATCGCTGCTGAAATCACGGTACGGAATAATGGCAAAACTGAACGGCGCACGCAAATTTACAAGGCGCTGCACCAGGTCTACATCATAACCGCAGTCGTCAATTATTACGGCAAGCCTGCCGTGGTGGCTGCGTGTTGTGGTTTGCTCCTTTTTAATATCCTTATCAGGCTTATCCAAATTAAGGTTATGGTAAAAATAAACCGTATCCGTAACAAATTCTTTGGTCCCTTCACCGGCTTTGGTGCTGATGGCAATATCAAGCCTTACGGAATCCCAGTCGTTATAGGTTGTTTCTTCCATACGGACGGTTTTTAATTTGCTGCCTTCCAGCTTGCCTGCAAGCCAGTTTGCAGCGTCACGCAGCTGGGTATCGCGCGGAACGCCTATGGCCAGTTCACGCTTGTTCCAGATTACTTCTGCCCCGGAACGCTGTTTTTCCTTCTGGCTGCTGCGTCCGTTATCGGTAAGCTGCCAGTTGTCACGGGTCAGCAGAATATCGTCAACGGCCTTCTGCGCCGATTTTGATTCCTCCAGCAATTCTATCTGCGACGGGCCGGTAATGCCTGTGTTTTCAACATCCTTTTCGGAACGCGAGGAAGCATAATAAATTCCCGCCGCTACGGCAGCAAGCAAAACCACTGCCAGCAAAAGAACGGTAAACCAGTTGGAAGATTTTTTGCTCCTGCCTCTTTTAGCCATAATGTCCTCCTTTAATCAGGCCCGCGGATGGGCTTTTGCGTAAATATCACGCAGGCGTTTATTGGTTAAATGCGTATAAATCTGCGTTGTGGAAATATCCGAATGCCCTAAAAGCTCCTGCACACTGCGCAGGTCGGCTCCGTTATCCAAAAGGTGCGTGGCAAACGAATGGCGCAGAATATGCGGGGTAAGCGCTTTGTTGATGTTTGCTTTTCGGCCGTAGGCGCGGATAATCTGCCAGAAGCGCTGGCGCGTAAGTTCATGCCCGCCGAAAGCCAGAAAAACTATGTTGGTGTTTCTGCCTGCATGCGTAAGTTTTGGGCGCACTTTTTCAAGGTACTGCTGCAAAAATTCCGCCGCAACAGAACCAAGCGGCACAATACGCTCTTTGCTGCCCTTGCCGAACGCAATGATATACTTCATGTTTAAATCAACGCGTTCCAGCGTAAGGTTAATAAGTTCGGAAACGCGCATGCCGGTAGCGTACAACACTTCAAGCATCGTGCGGTCACGAAAGCCCTCCGCGGTTGTTATATCGGGCTGGTTTAACAGGCGCACAACCTCGTCCTCGCTTAAAACGCGCGGCAGCTTAATGCCTTTGGTACCTGCTTCAACAACTTCTGCCGGATTGGCGTCCATATAGCCTTCGGCAGTCATAAAGCGGTAAAACGCCTTAATGGCTGCCAGCTTGCGCGCAATGGTTGCCGCGGCAAGGCCTTTTTCCTTCAGCTGCGTCATATACCCGGTTATCTGCTCACGGCTTACATTAACCAGCGCGTCGCTGTTTTTAAAGCCAAGCGTTTTGCAAAACAGGCGCAAATCACGCTCGTACGCCTGCCTGGTATTTGCCGAAAGGCCAAGCTCCACTGTTAAATATTCCAAAAAAAGCTGCATCCTGCCTGTCATAAAAATACCCTATATAAAGAAAAACAACGCCACAGCGCCGTTTTTCTTAGCTTTTTATTGTTGCTCACGTCTTTCCGGCTGCATAATTGTAATGTTTGCCGCCGGGGAAATTGTAGAAATGGCATGCTTATAAACAAGCTGCTGCTTGCCTTCGTTTTCTATAATAACGGTAAAATTATCAAACCCGCGTACCAGCCCCCTGATTTGGAAACCGTTCACAAGGTAAATAATTACGCCAAGGTTTTCCTTTCTGACATGGTTTAAAAAGCTGTCCTGCAAATTCATAGCCGGTTTTGCATTGTTCATGGTCATTTACAGCCCCTCCATAATTTTATTATTGTTATAATTTTAACCTATCTTAAACTTTTCTACAACTGTTTTAATCATTTCTGCCTTAACATTTTCGTAATTGGGTTCTGCGTCAAGGTTAAACCATTTTACATACGGCATTTTTTTGTACCAGGTAAACTGCCTTTTGGCAAAATTACGCGTTGCCTGTTTAATTTTGTCAACGGCGGTAGCCTTATCCCACTCGCCCTTTAAGTACAGCACCGTCTGCCGGTAGCCAATAGCCTGCATGGACTGCGCCGTTTCCGGCACGCCTTCTTCAAGCAGGCGGCGCGTTTCTTCTATCAGCCCCTGCTCCAGCATAATATCCACGCGGCGGTTAATGCGGTCATAAAGCACGCTGCGCTCCATGCGCAGGCCAAAAACAGCGGCGTCATAAACAAGTTCTTCGCTTTTGCTGTGCGAAAGGTCATCCCCGCTTTCGGCGGCTTCAATGGCACGTATTACGCGGCGTGTGTTGTTAATATCTATTTTTCCGGCTTCTGCCGGTGCAGATTTTAAAAGCCTTGCATAAAGCGCTTCCTTGCCCTGCTCAGCCAAAAGCGCTTCAAGCTCCGCGCGCAGTGCGGAATCTTCACCTTTGGAGCTGAACTTGTAGTCCTCAAGCAGCGCCTTAATGTAAAGCCCCGTGCCGCCAACTATAATGGGCAGTTTGCCGCGTGCAGTGATTTCGTCAATCAGCCTTTCAGCGCGCTCTTTAAAATCAACCACGTTAAACGAGGCTTCCGGCGGCAGAATATCCACCATATGGTGCGGCACCAGCGCCAGTTCCTCCGCCGTTGGTTTGGCCGTGCCGATATCCATGCCGCGGTATACGAGCATTGAGTCGCCCGATATAATTTCGCCGTCCAGCGCCTGAGCGAGGGCTATGCCGCAGTGGCTTTTGCCCGTTGCCGTAGGGCCGAGAATAACGGCTATTTGCTTTTTCATAACTATCTCCTGATAATTCCGTATTTTACGCGGCTGTACCTGCCGCCCTGAATTTCCGTGCAGCCCAGGCCGCGCAGAAAACTTTCGCTGCGCTCTTTAATAACAACGCGCGGTGCGGCTTTCAGCGCCAGTTCTATTATCTCCGTGTTAACTTCCTTTTCGTAAGCCAGCGGCCGCAACGGCTTCATGTTAGCTGAAGTTTTTACGCCGAAGCGGAACATCGGGTCAAAATAAACCGCGTCAAAACTGTCCGGCGGCACATTCATCAAATAATCATCCGCCCTGGCGTGTACAGCTTTTATTCTGCGCATGGCAGCGTCAACGTCCTGCCTGCCGGCTTCATAGCAGGCAAGGCCGCGTGCCACAACAAAAGCAAGCAGCGGCGACGCTTCCACGCCGACCACTTTGCCTGCGGCACCCACAGCATAGCTTGCAACTATCGCATCGCTGGCAAGCCCTAAAGTGCAGTCCAGTACCTTCATGCCCGGTTTTAAGGCCAGTGCTTCTATTAAGTGGTCGCTTTCTCCTGCGGCAACGTGTTTTAAGCGCAAATCGGCCATACTGGGGTGAAAAAAGAACCTGCCTTCTTCCGTAAATACCTGCGGTCCAGGTTTTGTTGCCACCAAAAGCGCGCTTACGTTATGTTTTTGGCACAGTTCTTCCAAACTGCCGCTGCGCCCGCGGCGCAGGTACGGCACGCCAAACCCCTGTGCCCAGGCGCGCGCCTGCCACTGGAGCCCGCTGTTGCGCCCTGCCGTTACGGCAAATTTCTGCTGCATCATGTGCGTTTAAACATTTTATAAAGCTCTGCCGAGCTTATTTCTATCATACACGGGCGTCCGTGCGGGCAGGTAAACGGATGCTCCGTATTGCACAAATCAATAATCAGCTGGCGCATCTGGCGCATATTCAGCACCTCGCCTGCTTTTATCGCCGCCTTGCATGCCATCATGTGCAGCATGTTCTGGCGCAAATCGCTCGGGCTGATGTTTTTCATCTCGCTCAGCATTTTGGTTATCTCGCGGATAAAATCCTCCGCACCGTCCGCCTTTATATCGGCAGGCAGGCTGGAAACCCTCAAAAGCGCTTCACCGGCCGGTTCTATATCCACGCCGAGGCGCGAAAAATCTTCACGGTGCTTTTCGATAATTTCCGTATCGTGCGCGGTAACATCAATATACAGCGGCATCAGCATGGTCTGCGCCGGTATGTTGTTGTGCGCGTTAACAAATTTATCGTACAAAATGCGCTCGTGTGCGGCATGCTGGTCAATTAAATACAGCGTGTCCTCGCTTTGGGCAATAATAAAGGTTTTGTCAACCTGCCCAATCGGCCAGATGCTTTCCGTTTTGTTGTTCGTATCGGTAAAACCTATAACGTTAGCTGCAACTTCGTCCTGCTTTTTAAACTCCTCGCGCACTTCGTTAATGGTATAAATAGGCTCCGTTTTAGGCGGAGTATATGTATATTCCACCTGTTTCCATACTTCGCTCTGCACGGGTTCAGGCTGCGGCTCATATGCCGGAGCTGTTTTAAAAATATCTGCGTAAGCAGGCTTTGGCTGCTGCACCGGTGCCGGTTTCGGCACGCTCTGCTGTTTCGGCATCGGCATACCGTCTGTAATAATGCCCTGCCCCACCGGTTTAAACACCGCAAGCTCGCTGTCCGGCAAAAGGTCAAGTGCCTGCTGAGGCTTGGCGCTCATAGGTTTTGTTAAAGCGTCTGTCAGCGCCTTATACATGCCTTTATAAATTACGCTGTCGTCGCTGAATTTTATTTCGCTTTTCTGCGGATGCACGTTAACGTCAATGGTGTGCGTATCAACCTCCACCATAAGCACGGCAAAGGGAAAACCGCTTTTCGGCACCTGCGACTGATAAGCGTGGTCAATCGCCTTGCTCATCATGCGGTTGTTGATAATGCGGCCGTTAACCATAAAGGTCTGCCACTGGCGCGTGCCTTTTAACAGTGTAGGCTTACCGATATAGCCAGTAATTTTTACGTCAGTGCCGGCAAAATTCACTTTTAAAAGTTCGTCACTAACTTTTTTGCCGTACAGGGCGGTAATGGCGTCAAACAAACTGCCGTTGCCGGGCGTGCTCAACACTTCTTTATCGTTGCTTACAAGCTTAAAGCGCACATCCGGGCGCGAAAGCGCAAGCCGCGTTAAAAGTTCGTTAATATAGCGGCCTTCCGTTGCATTGGTGCGCAAAAACTTGCGGCGTGCCGGCACGTTAAAAAACAGGTTCTCCACAATAACCGTTGTGCCCGCCTGACCGCCGGTCTGCTGGCATTCGGTCTGTTCGCCGCCGTCAATACGGATACTCGTTGCAAATTCTTCGTCCGCCGGGCGCGTTAACAGCTGAAAATTACTTACGGACGCAATACTCGGCAAAGCCTCGCCGCGGAAGCCCAGCGTATGCAGGCTCATTAAATCTTCCGCCGCGCGGATTTTGCTTGTTGCATGGCGCAGCACTGCAAGTTTTGCATTGGCTTCCGTCATGCCACTGCCGTCGTCCGCCACGCGGATATACTGCGTTCCACCTTCAAAAATTGTAACATCTATCTTTCCGGCACCGGCGTCAAGGGCGTTTTCTACAAGCTCCTTAACTACCGAAGCCGGTTTTTCAACAACTTCACCGGCCGCAATCTGGTTGGCCGTGTTCTGGTCTAAAAGCTTTACTTCTGCGCTTACGGTCATAAAGCACCTCCTTCGCGCTTAGCCTCCTCCTGCAATTTATATAATGTGTTCATAGCCTCAATGGGAGTCATGCTCATAACATCCATATTGGCAAGGCGCTGTTGCAAAGCGCTGCCAAACAGCGAACCCATCATGCCGCCGTCCTGCTGCTGTGCCGGCTGCGCCTGTTTCGGCCCTTCGCTGTCGTATTCCTTTAAAAATTCGTTCGCACGTTCAAGCACCTTCTTCGGCAGCCCCGCCAGGCGTGCAACATGTACGCCGTAGCTTTTATCACTGCCGCCGCGCACAATGCGACGCAAAAATACAATATCGTTGCCGCGTTCCTTAACCGCAACGCTGTAATTTTTTACGCCCTCCATAATGTTTTCCAGCTCAATAAGCTGATGGTAATGCGTGGCAAACAGCGTTTTGGCTTTTATTTTTTCGTGAATGTATTCCATAACGGCGCGGGCAATGCTCATACCGTCAAAGGTACTGGTGCCGCGCCCTACTTCGTCCAGAATGATAAGGCTGTTTCTGGTGGCGTATTTTAAAATCTGCGCCACCTCGTTCATTTCCACCATAAAGGTGCTTTGCCCCGTGGCAAGGTCGTCGCTGGCGCCTACGCGGGTAAAAATCTTATCTACCGGGCAAATGCTGGCCTGCCGCGCAGGAATAAAGCTGCCCATCTGCGTCATCAGCGTTAAAAGCGCAACCTGGCGCATATAGGTGGATTTGCCTGCCATATTCGGGCCGGTAATGATAATCATGCGCTCGTCCGTACTGTTTAAGTTGGTATCATTGGGCACAAAAATATCGCGCTCCAAAAGGCGCTCCACAACCGGGTGGCGCCCGTCAAGGATACGTATTTCGCTGCGGTTGTTCAGTTCCGGCTTAATATAGTTGTATTTAAACGCCGCTTCTGCCAGCGAAGCCAGCACGTCGATATTGGCCAGCGCACGCGCGGTTTCCTGTATCTCCGGTATTTTGGCGCGTATCTGCTCACGCAGATTGTTAAAAATATAATATTCAAGCTGTTCGATTTTTTCTTTGGCGCTTAAAATTTTGTTCTCAAAATCCTTCAGTTCCGGAACAATGTAGCGCTCGGCGTTAACAAGGGTCTGCTTGCGCACAAAATAATCCGGCACGGAAGCCGACTGACCCTTGCTGACTTCGATATAATAGCCGAAAACCTTGTTGTAACCTACTTTTAAAGTTTTAATGCCTGTTTCTTCTTTAATGCGCTGCTCAAAATTCTGCATCCATGTTTTGTTGTCGCTGGCAATGCTGTGCAGCTCGTCCAGTTCCAAATCAAAGCCGGTGCGTATCATGCCGCCTTCACGTACGGAAAACGGCGGCTCGTCCACAATCGCCGCTGCCAGAGTATCGTAAATTTCCTGATGCAGGTGGATGCCGCCGGCAAGATGCACAAGCAGGCGGCTTGACGCACTGTTTAAAAGCTCTTTTATGCCCGGCAGCACGGCAAGCGAGCTGCGCAGGGCTACCAAGTCGCGGGCGTTGGCACTGCCTACTTCGATGCGGGAAATAATGCGTTCCAAATCGAAAACTTTTTTCATTTCTTCCGCAAGGCCGGTACGCAGCTGCAAATTTTCCAAAAGCTCTTTCACTGCCTGCTGGCGTGCGTTTATCTGCGCCAAATCCAAAAGCGGGCACTCAATCCAGCTGCGGAGCTTGCGCGCGCCCATGCTGGTTACGGTAAAATCAAGCACATCCAGAAGCGTGCCGCGTTTAGTGCCGTCACGCATGTTTTTAACAAGTTCCAGATTGCGGATGGCAGTGGCGTCAAGGTTCATAAATTTTTCCACGGCTATGCGCGTTAAGCGGTTTATGTGCGTTAAATCCGCCTTAACGGTGCTGTGCAAATAACGCAGCATATGCTCTGCCGCACTGTGTACAAGAGCGTCGTCACCGTATTCGCTGCCAGCAAAATGCTGTTCAAAATAACCGGCATTTTCGTTTTCTTCCTGGTAAAAGGATATTGCACATTCCGGCAGCTTTGCCTTCAGCCATGCTTCCAGTTTTTCCCAGCCTTCAATGCCGCTGTATACCACCGCTTCCGCCGGCTGTATGCGGAATAGCTGCTCCTGTACCGCGCTCAGCATTTCGCTGCCATCGCCGGTAAACCACTGGCACTCGCCGGTAGAAATATCTGCCGCCACAAGGCACAAACGCGCGCCGTCCTGCTGCAAAAACACCAGAAAACGGTTATGCTTGTCGTCCAAAAGCTGCTCGTTTAAAGCTGTGCCCGGCGTAATAATTTTTATAACCTTGCGCTCTACAATGCCTTTGGCAAGCTTGGGGTCTTCCACCTGCTCGCAAATGGCAATGCGGTAACCCTTTTTTATCAGTTTGGCAATGTAGCCGTCAACACTGTGGTAAGGCACGCCGCACATGGGTATGCGTTCTTCAAGCCCCGCGGCACGCCCGGTTAAAGTAATATTCAGTTCGCGCGACGCCGTTAAGGCATCGTCAAAAAACATTTCGTAAAAATCGCCCAAGCGGAAAAACAGCAGTTCATCCTGATGCTGGCGTTTAACTTCCAGATACTGCTGCACCATAGGCGTATAGTTTGCAGCCATTTTATTCTGCCTGTCCTTTCACAAGCCAAGTCTGCGCATTGCAGATTTTTACGTTAACCTTCTGCCCTGCTGTAAAAGTGCGCCCTTCCGTGGGCCACAGCACGAGCTTGTTGGTGCGCGTCCTGCCGCTCCATACACTGGGGTTATTGGCGCTCGGCCCTTCGGCAAGCACCTCGTAGGTTTTGCCAACCATTTCTTCGTTGCGCTTCAGGCTGTTTTCGTTCTGCACTGCCATTAAACGGTTAAGGCGCGCTTTTTTAACATCCAGTGGCACCTGCCCTTCCATTTTGGCGGCAGGCGTACCGCTGCGCTTGCTGTAAATAAAGGTGTAGGCGGCGTCAAAACCAACATCTTTTACAAGAGAAAGCGTTTCTTCAAAATCTTCTTCCGTTTCACCCGGGAAGCCCACAATTATATCGGTTGTAACAGCGGCATCCGGCACATAGCGGCGAATCATTTTCACAAGTTCAAGGTACTGTTCGCGCGTGTAGCCGCGGTTCATCTGTTTTAAAATGCGGCTGGAACCTGCCTGAAACGGCACATGGAAGTTTTCGCAGATGTGTTCACATTCTGCAACCGCCTGAATAACGTCCTCACCCATGTCGCGCGGATGGCTTGTCATATAGCGGATGCGCTCCACGCCGGGCACATCATTTACGCGGCGCAGAAGTTTGGCAAACATGCCCTTTTCGCCAAAATCCTTGCCGTAGGAATTTACGTTCTGCCCAAGCAGGGTAAACTCTTTGTAGCCGTTTGCCACTGCCTGTTCAACTTCTTCCACTATATTTTCAATGCTGCGGCTGCGCTCGCGCCCGCGCACATAAGGCACTATGCAGTAAGTGCAGAAATTGTTGCAGCCGTACATAATGGGTATCCACGCCGAAAAGCCGCTCTGGCGCACGCGGTTGCCTTCAAATTCACTGTCAGCAATTATCATATCGTCATAAATGCGGCCGCCTTTGTCCGCCAGAAAATCTGTAAGAATTTCCTTAAAGCTGTTTACATGTGCAGTGCCTATTAATAAATCAATCTGCGGATGCTTTTTAATAAGCTTTTCGCCGTCTTTCTGCGCCATGCAGCCAGCTACGCAGATAACCTGTCCCGGATGGTTTTCCTTAACGCGCTTCAGTTCGCCGATTTTGCCCAAAATGCGTTTTTCCGCGCTTTCGCGTACGCAGCAGGTATTAACAACGATAATATCCGCATTATGAAAATCGTCCGCTTTGGCATAGCCCATTTCCTCCAGCTGCCCGGCATAGTGCTCGGCATCGCTTTCGTTCATCTGGCAGCCGTAATTGAGGATAAAATAAGTTTTTCCCTCAGCGGCATCAACAAAATTTTTATCTGAAATCATACTTACCTCCAAAAATCTCTAATAATAAATTATACCATAATTTAAGCCTTTTCAGCAATTTTTGCAGTAAGCGGCGGCTAATTTTATGCTGATTTTTATTTTAATTATAGCATACTTTGACTTTTGCGTTATGTTTGATATAATAATTATAGAAAAACAAACGGCTGCCGATAGACGGTCAGCCGCAAATATTGAAAAGTTGTTATAAGTAACGACCGTCAAAGTTTGCGAGGCTAATGGCGGCCGTTACTGTTTTTTAGCGTAGTCTTTTCCGAGGGCATAGCCAAGAGAAAATACTGTTATTGTATAACCTATAATGGTTAAAATATCAATAACTTCCATACTATCCCCTCCTGCATAGTATTTCCGTTTTAAGGATTTCTATGTCAACGGAGGGTCACAGTCCCTCCGGGGAGGGCTAACCGCCTACCGTTATGGCAGCACATTTGCCTAGATAGTTTAACAGAAAAATATAATCCTGTAAAGATACTTTAAGCGCACCCGTTAACAGCGGATGCGCTTGTTGTTTTTTATTATTAAATTTACCTGCCGTGCAGCCTGCGCTCCGCCTTTTCTGCATCGTACGCAGCTTTCTGTTCAAAATAAAGTTCGGGCGTCCAGCCTTTTCCCAGCATTCTTACAAGCAGTTTGCCGGTGTTGGCTGCATCGTCATAAGCAGTATGCCACAAACCTGCCGTGTCAACTTCCTGCTCCTCGGTTGCGCGTTTCAGCCCTGTTGTAAGTTCATCGCCCTTCCACAGCTTGTAGGCTTCGGCAAGGTCAAGGTAATCTTCATACTGAACCGGGTTTTCTATTTTATGGCGCTCGCAGCCGGTGTTTAAAACTTTGTAATCTTCCGTGCCCCAGGCAACAAAATAAGTCTGCCCGGCTTCGTAAATTTCCGCCAGCTTCGCCACCATTTCCGGGTATTCAATGCCTTTTTTCATGTCTTTTTCGGTAATCATGCAAAAGTCCATGCTGTCTTTTGCCTGTTTGGGGTAAAAATGCGGCTTTACAAAATTCTGTATTTTGCCGTCCACTTTTAATTCCGCGCCAGTTAGCTTAACCGCGCCAATTTCAATAATTTCCGAAAAAAATCCGCGCGGACGCCCAACCGGCTTGGTATATGTTGTAAACTCAAAATCCACCAGTAAAAAATCCTTCATTGTTACGCCTCTTTCATCAATTTATGTTAAAACGCTTAGTGCCTGTGCAGCAGTGCGCGTTCCACGCTCCAGTAAACTGCGTCCTGCCCAATCATATCATATACGCCGCCGCGTTTGAGCATTTCCATTGCTTCATCCTGCAAACTGCAAAGGTAAATCTTTTTGCCGGCGTCCTTCATTTCCTGCACAATTTTGGCAAATTCCTGCACGCCGCTGATGTCTATATCCGGCACGCCGCGCATTGAAAAATACACATAGCCGTAACGCTTCGCCTTTTTGGGTATCTCCTCAAGGCGTTCCGTGTTGGCAAATACAATCGGCCCGTTAATGTAGCAAACCAGCCCGTCATCCGGCAAATCCTCAATTTCTTCGTGCAGGCGCTGCGGGTCAATTTCGTCATAAGTAATGCGCAGGTGCGAAAAACGCACAGCCTGCAAGACAAGCCCGATAATAACACCTATCATAATAGCGGTTGTCAGGTCAACAATAATTGTCGTCAGCATGGTAACAACAAATTTTAAAATAGCTCCTTTAAATTTGCCCTTTAAAATAAAATTAATCGTTACCCATTCGTTCATGCGCCACGAAACCACCATCAAAACGCCGGCCAGCGCCGCCAGCGGAATCTGGCTCATTACCGGCGCCAGCACAAACATAGCCAGCAAAATGCCAAGCGCATGGAAAATGCCCGTCAGGCGCGTAACCGCACCGGATTTTACCGCCACGCTGGTACGCGCTATAGCCGCCGTTGCCGGAATGCCGCCAAAAAACGGCACTATGATGTTGCCAATGCCCTGCGCCAGAAGTTCCCGGTTGCTGTCGAGCCTTGCACCGGTCATACGCGAAGCAGTTGCGCCGCATAAAAGGCTTTCAATCATCGCCAGCACCGCAATACTCACGGCCGGCGCTAAAAGCCCGATAACGGTACGAAAATCGAGCAGCGAAGCAATCTCTAAACGGTCGTCCAAAATAAGCGTTGCCGGTATGTTTCCCACCACCGCCACATCAAGGTTCAGCGCAATATTGGCCGCCGTCGCCACAATAATGGCAAACAGCGAAGAAGGTATATACTTGCTGTACCGCATCGGAAACAGCAGCATCATCAGCATTACAAACAGGCCAATGCTCACCGCCGTCATATTCGGCTCAAAGCCAAGCTGCCAGTAACTTAAAAACTTCTCCGTTACGCTGCTGCCTTCGGAGGTAACGCCAAAAAAATTATCAATCTGCCCCATGGCAATAATAACGGCAATGCCGGAAGTAAAGCCGCTGATAACCGGCATCGGGATGAACGAAATCAGCTTGCCCAGATGCAGCACCCCTGCTACAACGAGGATAATGCCCGCAAGCACCGTAGCCACAAACACGCCCTGCAAACCGTACTGCGCGATAATGGACATCAATATCGCCGCCATGGCGCCCGTAGGCCCGGAAATTTGAAAATACGCCCCGCCCAGCGCGCTGATAATAACACCGGCAATAATTGCCGTTACAAGGCCCGATGCCGCCGTTGCGCCGCTGCCCACGCCAAAAGCCAGTGCCAGCGGAATAGCCACCGCCGTAACGGTAAGCCCAGCCATTAAATCCTGCATCAGCATCATTCTATCGTAATTGCGGAACTCTTTAATCAGGTCACGCTTGAACCTTTCCACCATCATTTTTACAGCAACCCCTTTGTTGTTAAATTAAAAACGCAATTTCATAAACAGCTTATGGCATTATTTTACCATAGCCGGAGCCGCCAAAACAGATGCCCGAAAAGAAAATTTACACGGTTTTGTTTTTACAGGTATTATTGCCCTACGCCCATATAAACACCTTTTCAGCTAAAAAAATTTACCCATGCCGAAAAATTTTTTAAATATTTTTTCGCCGCAGGTAAATTTTCATGGTTAAAAATCCGTTTATGTGGGTGAGAGTTTCTTTTCTTGTTCTCTTTTTTGTCTGTTTTTTCTCTTATTCTTTTCTTTGCCGTATTACGTTCCTACCTTGTTCTTAAGTAATTTAAAGATTATTATATATAATCTACCTTGTTCCCAATAGTACTAACGTACGTAAGCAGCAAAACCTAACGGGCTTATAAAAAAGTAAATAAGCATGGAAAGCAGCAGTACGTTAGCAGTGCTATCTGACAGTTTTATGCAAACAGGAACTATCTCCAAACTGAGATAGTTCCGTAAGCAGGGTTTTGCGCTAAACTGCACTTGCAGCATCATCCTATGATAACCATGTAAAGGCACACAAAAACTCCCGTTGGTTTTGCGTGCCAACGGGAGTTTTGATAAAACAAAGCAAAAAAGCTTAAACTATAATTTTACTTACAGCACCAGCAGGCTCAAATCGCCTACGGCGTTAACTATGCCGCGTACTTCTTCGAGCATTGCCAGGCGGTTATTTTTAACGTTTTCGTCTTCGTCCATAACCATTACATTGTCAAAGAAGGTGTTAACAGGTTCAATAACCTTTTCACCTGCTTTTAAAACGGCAGCATAATCGTACAGTACAATTTCCGGAATAATTTCCTTGCTTACTGCTGCAACAACCTCATGCAGTTTGTTTTCGGATTCGTCTTTAAACAGCGCGCCGCTGATGGCAACTTCTTTTTCGATTTTTTTGCACAGATTGCTTACGCGCACGGAAACCTGTACCAGAGGCTCTGCATTGCCTCCTTCAACATAAGCAGCCAGAGCTTTGCAGCGTACTGCCAAATCTACCATATCGTCGTTGCGTTTATCGGCAAATACTGCGTCGATAACGTCGTAACGGATGCCCTGGTCCATCAAAAGGTTACGCAGACGCTGTTTGAAGAATTCCATAATCTGCGGCACCAGTTTGCCGGTTTCTTCCGGTTTGATGTCCAACAGATACAAAGTACCGGCGATAATTTTAGCCAGCGAAATATGATAGTTTGCATCAAGCAGGATATTGATAACGCCAAGAGCCTGACGGCGCAGCGCATACGGGTCCTGAGAACCGGTAGGAGCAAGCCCGCGGCTGAAAGTAGCGCAGATGTTGTCGAGTTTGTCGCCGATGCCGACAATGCGGCCGATGGTTGTTGCCGGCAGTGCGTCGCCTGCAAAACGCGGCAGATAGTGTTCAAAAATGCCGGTGGCAACTTCCGGTTTTTCACCGTCCAGCAGTGCATATTCGCGGCCCATTACGCCCTGCAGCTCGGTAAATTCAATTACCATGCCGGTAACAAGGTCGGTTTTGCACAGCAGTGCGCAGCGACGCAGTTCTTCTTCATCAACGGGAGTGTTAATGGCAAAGCGCAGCATTTCCGCCATTTTAACAAGGCGTTCGCTCTTGTCGTACATATTGCCCAGGCCTTCCTGGAAGGAAACAGTTTTAAGTTTTTCCAGACGGTCTTCCAGTTTGATTGCACGGTCTTCGTTAAAGAAGAACTCGGCATCGCTCAAACGTGCGCGCAGTACGCGTTCATTGCCGTGGGTTACAATATCAAGGTGCTCGCTGCCGCCGTTGCGTACGGTAATAAATTTATTCAGCAGATTGCCGTCTTCGTCAAGCACAGGGAAATATCTCTGGTGCTCACGCATCGGGGTAATAATGCATTCTTTCGGCAGGCTCAGGAATTTTTCCTCAAACTTGCCGCACAAAGCTGTCGGCCATTCAACAAGATAGTTTACTTCTTCAAGCAGGTCTTCGTTAATCTCGGCTTCGCCGCCGTTCTGCGCAGCCAAATCCTTAATCTGCTGCAAAATCAGCGCACGGCGTTCATCCTGGTCAACCATTACAAAATTGTCGTACATAACTTTTTTGTAATCGCCGGCCGAAGGAATTTCCACAGCGCCTTTAACTCCTGCCAGAGCAGAATAAACTTTGTTGCCAACTTTGCTGAGCGCTGCGCTGAGTAAGCCCTGGCTTTCTGCCGCAGCTTTAAGCGACTGCTGCATAAAGCGGTGCCCCATGCTGAATTTGCCGCTTTTTACACCGCAGATTTCAACAGGAATAATCTGGTCGCCAAAGAGTGCAACCATCCAGCGGATAGGACGTACAAAACGGAATTCGTAATCTGCCCAGCGCATGGTTTTCGGGAAACTTAAAGAAGTTAAAATGTCCATTAAAAGACCCGGCAAAAGTTCAACAACGGGCTGGCCTGCCAGATGCTTAACAGCATAAACATAGTTATCGCGTACAACAAGGTCTTTTACGTCAACGCCCTGACCGCGAGCAAAACCCTGTGCAGCTTTGCTGGGTGCGCCGCTTACATAGGCAATTTTAACGGAAGGGCCTTTGGCTTCAACAACAACGTCGGCCTGTGTTTCGGCAACGCCGCCGGCAATAAAAGCCATACGGCGGGGAGTGCCGTAAACGGTAATATCTTCAAAAGGAATGCGCAGCTCCTGCATTTTAGCAGCTGCAAGTTCTTTTAACTGTTTTAAAATGCCAGGCATAAATTTAGCCGGTATTTCTTCGGTGCCAATTTCAAACAATAATTTTTCCATTATAAATTCTCCCCTTTCAGCATCGGGAAGCCGAGCTTCTCCCTTTGTTCAACATAAGCGGCGGCACACAGCCTTGCCATAGCGCGCACGCGGGCAATAAAGGCCGTTCTTTCGCTTACGCTGATTGCCCCGCGGGAATCGAGCAGGTTAAAGGTATGCGAGCATTTCAAAACATAATCGTAAGCCGGGCGGATATAGCCTGCTTCTATTACGCGTTTTGCTTCTGCTTCGTACTTGTCAAACAAATCGAACAGTAAATCGGTATCGGCAATCTGGAAGTTGTAGTAGGACTGCTCAACTTCGTTGGTATGGAAAACATCGCCGTAGGTAACGCCGTCAACCCACTGAATGTCGAATACGTTTTCCACTCCCTGAATGTACATGGCAAGGCGTTCTAAACCATAGGTAATTTCTACGCTGACGGGTTTAACGTCAATGCTGCCAACCTGCTGGAAGTATGTAAACTGGGTAATTTCCATGCCGTCCAGCCATACTTCCCAGCCAAGGCCCCATGCACCCAAAGTCGGAGATTCCCAGTTATCCTCTACAAAGCGGATGTCGTGCTCGTCCTGATGAATACCGAGTTCGGCAAGGCTTTGCAGGTACAGTTCCTGAATATTATCCGGCGAAGGTTTAATAATAACCTGGAATTGATGATGCTGGAAAAGACGGTTCGGGTTATCGCCGTAGCGTCCGTCTGCCGGGCGGCGGGAAGGCTCTACATAAGCCACGCGCCAGGGTTCAGGACCAAGTACCCTTAAAAACGTACGCGGGTTCATGGTGCCTGCGCCTTTTTCAATATCGTAGGGCTGCGTTAAAATACATTTCTGTTCGCCCCAGAATTTTTGCAGCTTCAAAATAATTGTCTGAAAATCCATAATATCCCTCCTGTATTTGCGTTACAAAAACGAAAGCCCCCGTCTCTGTAACAATATTAGTTACAGGGACGGAGGCAC
>OHEP01000238.1_pt1 | contig 42194 bp, 33 predicted proteins | sample 1567271 | NCBI WGS metagenome assembly OHEP01 (sample SAMEA3879577, study PRJEB24766) | human gut metagenome | biome: human-associated habitat; feature: feces | place: USA | collected 1985/1987
TGACAACCATGAATGTATGACTTTGGGCTCTGTACAGACACCTGACAACGCAACGTTGGAAAGCTGTGGGAAGAATCTTGTAGACTGGTACAGTTCTTACCTTATCAGCATACAGGAACATCTGAAACGAATTTCCAACAGGGTGGTATGTGACGCTTTCTTTTCAAAGGCAACTTTTATCAAGCCGTTGTGCGAAAATGATTTCCATGTAATAAGCCGTTTCAGGAATGATGCCGTACTGTTTTATCCTACTTTGGAAAAAAGGACAGGAAAACGCGGACGCCCAAAATTGCATGACGGAAAGATTGACTTTGAAAATCTGGACACCACCAGGTGTACCGAATACAAAGTGGACAAGGGCAGACTTTACGGACTGAAAGCATATTCCAAAGCACTCAAACGTTCTGTGATTCTGGCTGTATGGTATCCTATGGATGGAAGAACGGACAAATGGCAGCTGTATTTCTCCACGGACGAGATGCAGGATGCCAAGGAGGTTTTAGACTTCTACAGGACACGTTTCCAGCTCGAATTCTGCTTTCGCGATGCCAAGCAACATGCCGGAATGACGAACTGTCAGGCAACCGACTTCAGAAAACTGGCATTTCACTTCAACGCATCACTTACAGCGATAAACCTTGCCAAAGCTGCCTGTAAGAAGATGGGAATAAAATATTCCATATCATCATGCAAGTCAGTCATACACAATGCTTACATGCTTGAACGATTTATTTGCGTGTCTGGGATTGAACCAAACACGCAATTAATTGACAAACTTTTCAAAGAACTCATTTTATTTACCGCCAAAGCCGCTTAGGCTTGGCGAATTTTTAACGAACTATTGATAGAAAATATAGATAAAAATTTTGGATTAGGAGGTGTTGTTCTATATATTCTAGCCAGATTAAGAACTATTGAAATGGAAAAAACAGAAAGTCCTTTTGATGATAAATACTTACATAGTCTATATTTAAGATTAAAAGAGATAATAAGTCAGATAGATATATACTCAGATAGTATAGATATATTTTTGTCTTTCATTCAATATTATGAAAAAGAAAATGGTATAAAAAGAACTAATATTTATGATGTATCTCATTTATCGAATCCTAAGAATATTCCTATCAAAGATTTAAAAGCAGGATTAAAAGGATATGCTGGAGTTGGATTGAATTTGATTTTAAATCATATATAATGCGAATCAGGAGTTGGCGGTCTGATTCATATATTTAAACATACTCCGGAATGAGTTGTTTCAACGGATAATCCATTTTTAGTCAACAAATCGTTTACCAACTCAACAAAATGCACAAAATGCTGTTTTTATGGAAGAATTCACTGATTTACTGACAACAATTGGTAATTCGGTGAATAATCTGTAATTTTGTCGCCCTATATAAATTCATGATATGAAAGTCAGTCAGAAAACCTCTTGCATCGCTATATTATTATTGACATTCCTTTCACTTCTGAACGTTGCGGAAACGTATGCAGAAGTTCCGGTCAAGACAGATTCCACCGATACATGGGAACCTTCGGATTCCGTATTCGTCCATTACCTGGAGGAACAGGGAATTCCTGTCACTTCTCACAACCAGCTGAAACTTCTGACCAGCGGCCGGGAGAAATTTGAATGCCTGTTCGAAGATATACGCAAGGCCAAACACCATGTACATCTGGAATACTTCAATTTCCGCAGCGATTCCATTGCCAAAGAAATGTTCACATTATTGGCAGAAAAAGCCAAAGAAGGAGTGAAGGTACGTGCCATGTTCGATGCATTCGGAAATCTTTCCAACAACCGCCCGTTACGCAAACAGCACTTGCAGATGTTGAATGACCGAGGGGTAGAAATTGTAAAATTCGACCCTATCCGTTTTCCATATATCAATCATGTATTCAGCCGTGACCACCAGAAAATCATTGTCATAGACGGACAGATAGGATTCACCGGAGGTATGAACATCGCCGACTACTACATCAACGGACTTCCCGGAATCGGGCCTTGGAGGGATATGCACATCCGCATTGAAGGACCGGCTGCCGAAGAGTTACAGAAGGCCTTTCTCCGAACTTGGGACAAAGAAACCAAACAGAATATACAGGATTCTTGTCTCTTCGCCGTAAATCATGATTCACTGGCCCAACTTCCCTTTCACCGCGGAAACCAGGTAGCCATCATACAACGTATTCCGCACGAAGCACCAGAGGCTTTACGTGACGCCTACATTGCCGCCATAGATGCTGCCGAACATAAAATACAGTTAATCAGTCCCTACTTCACACCAACCGCCAGTATCCAAAAAGCTATCAAACGAGCCATCAAACGGGGAGTACGGGTAGAAATCATGATTCCAGCCAAATCGGACATTCCATTTACCCCCGATGCAGGTTTTTATATCGCCAATCAGTTACGCAAAAAAGGAGCACATATCTATGTCTTCAACGGAGGTTTTCATCATTCCAAAATCATGATGGTGGACGACCGTTTCTGTACTGTAGGCAGTATGAACATGAACAGCCGAAGCATCCGATACGACTATGAAATCAATGCATTCATCATGGATCTTCCGGTTACCGATGAACTGACACAGCTTTTCAATAACGACAAGCTGAACAGCACTATACTGACCAGGGAAGAATACCGGAAACGGGGAGCGTGGAAACGATTTGCAGGATGGTTTGCCCATCTGTTCACTCCATTCATATAAAGCAAGGCTATAAGAATTTTTATAGGGAAACACTCTCGATAAGTTTGATATTTTTCTTATTTTTGCCAAATATGTAAATTTGGATAAATACGTAGATAAAAACAATGAGAGTAATTGATTTAATCAAATCGACCCCGAAAACAGCCTTTTCATTCGAGATTCTCCCACCACTGAAAGGTACCGGCATCGAAAAAGTATATGCCGACATCGACATGTTGAGAGAATTCGACCCGAAATACATCAATATCACCACCCACCGCAGCGAATATGTGTATCAGGAACTGGGAAACGGACTTTTCCAGCGTAAACGTATCCGCCGCCGGCCGGGAACTGTCGCCGTAGCCGCAGCTATCCAGAACAAATACAATATCACCGTGGTTCCGCACATGCTCTGCAGCGGATTCACGCAAGAGGATACTGAATACATGCTGCTTGACCTGCAGTTTCTGGGCATCACCGACCTGTTGGTATTGCGTGGCGACAAAGCCAAACATGAATCCTCCTTCATCCCCGAACCGGGCGGTCATACACACGCCATCGACCTGGAAAAACAAATCCATGAATTCAATCAAGGTGTATTTCTGGACGGTTCTCCTATCAAAGCACCAGTACATCCTTTCAGTTATGGGGTAGCCTGCTATCCGGAAAAGCACGAAGAGGCCCCGAACATGGAGCAGGACCTTTTCTGGTTGAAACAGAAAGTAGAAGCTGGCGCAGAATATGCTGTAACCCAGATGTTCTTCGACAACCGCCATTACTTCAACTTTGTAGACCGTGCCCGCGAAGCAGGTATCACAATCCCGATTATACCGGGAATCAAGCCGTTCGGAAAGCTTTCCCAACTGAGTGTCATTCCGAAGACATTCAAGATTGACCTGCCTCAGGAACTGGCTTCCGAAGCCTTGAAATGCAAGAACGACGAGGAAGCACGTGCCCTCGGAACGGAATGGTGCATCCAGCAATGTAAGGAACTGATGAGTCACAATGTACCCAGTATCCATTTCTATACAGTAGGTGCTGCCCGTGCTGTACACGATGTAGCCCAGGCCATCTATTAACCCATATTCGCTGCAGTCATGTTCTTCAAAGATGTCATCGGACAAAGCGCTGTAAAGCAGCATCTGCTGCAAAGTGTCCAGCAAGGAAAGCTTCCTCATGCCCTGTTGATCACCGGGCCGGCAGGAAGCGGCAAACTGCCTTTGGCGCTGGCACTGGCCAGCTATGTATGCTGCGACCACCCTTCGGATACGGACGCATGCGGTACATGCCCCTCTTGTGTGAAGGTCAAGAAACTGATACACCCGGACATCCATTTCGCTTTTCCGATAGTCAAGAAGAAAGCCGGCAAAGAATGGGTCTGCGACGATTTCATCAACGAATGGCGTGAAACCATACTGAAAGACCCTTACATGGATCTGCACCGCTGGATGGAAGCCATTGGCGTAGAGAACCAGCAACCGCAGATTTACGTCAAGGAAAGCGATGAAATCCAACGGAAACTCTCGCTGAAAGCCAGCCAGGGTGGCTACAAGGTGATGATTATCTGGTTGCCTGAAAAGATGAACATAGAATGCGCCAACAAACTGCTGAAGCTGCTGGAAGAGCCTGCAGCCTTTACCCTTTTCCTGTTGGTAAGTGAGGAACCGGCTGCATTGCTCCCTACCTTGGTAAGCCGTACACAGCGCATTCACCTTTCTCCCATCGAGGAAGAACTGCTGGCCGACTGGCTACGTAAAAAATACATGCTTTCCGCCGAAGATGCCGATGAAATCGCTCACCGTTCGGAAGGAAGCCTGCTGAAAGCTGTCGAAAACATCCACCTCAGTGAAGAGCAACGCATCTGTTTCGAAAGTTTCGTCAACCTGATGCGGCAAGCCTACCGACGAGACATCCGTTCACTGAAACAATGGAGTGAACAGATTGCCTCACTGGGACGGGAACGCCAGAAGAATTTCCTGGTCTATAGCCAACACATGCTCCGGGAAAATTTCATCTACAATTTCCATCGTCCGGAAATGAACTACATGAGCAGTACGGAGCGGCAGTTCGCCGTCCGCTTCTCGCCGTTCATCAACGAAAAGAACGTCATGGAAATCATGGATCTGCTCAGCGAAGCCCAACAGCACATCGAGCAGAACGTAAATGCAAAAATGGTATTCTTCGATGTAGCCCTACGCATGATTGTGCTACTGCTGAAGAAATAATATATAGCTAACAAACGAAACAATGAATAACGAATTTATCCTCAAGAACGGAAGCGGAGGCCTTTGCTGCAAAGGCTGCGGACGTCAGAATAACAAGCTGAACACCTACGACTGGCTGGCCGACATCCCCGGAAACGGCGATGAGCAGGAAATCGTGGAAGTACAGTTCAAAAATACACGCAAGGGATATTTCAAAAACAGCAACCGGCTGAAACTGGAAAAAGGTGATGTGGTCGCTGTAGAAGCCAGTCCCGGACATGATATCGGAACAGTAACCTTGACCGGCAGACTCGTTCCGCTCCAGATGCGGAAATCCGGAATGAAACCGGATACGGAAATCAAACGTATCTACCGCAAGGTAAAACCCATTGACATGGAAAAGTATGAAGAAGCCAAGTCTCGTGAACATGCCACCATGATCAAGTCACGGAAAATCGCCGAAGATTTAGGACTTCAGATGAAAATCGGTGACGTAGAATACCAGGGCGACGGAAACAAAGCCATCTTCTACTACATCGCCGACGAACGAGTAGACTTCCGCCAACTCATCAAAGTATTGGCTGAAGCTTTCCGCGTACGCATCGAAATGAAACAGATCGGAGCCAGACAAGAAGCTGGACGTATCGGTGGTATCGGTCCATGCGGACGCGAACTCTGCTGTGCTACATGGATGACCAGTTTCGTTTCTGTCTCTACCAGCGCAGCCCGTTTCCAGGACATCTCACTGAATCCACAGAAATTAGCCGGACAGTGTGCTAAACTGAAATGCTGTCTGAACTACGAAGTGGATGCCTATGTGGAATGCCAAAAGCGGTTACCAAGCAAAGAAATCGTACTGGAAACCCAAGATGCTACATACTACTACTTCAAGGCAGACATTCTGGGAGGTACCATTACGTACAGTACCGACAAGAGTTTCCTGGCCAATGAGGTCACTATCCCTGCCCGTCGGGCCTTCGAAGTTCTGAACATGAACAAACGGGGAGAAAAGCCACTGAAACTGAACGAAGATACAACAGCCCGCGAACCGGATAAACCGAAAGACCTGCTGGAACAGGAAAGTGTTACCCGCTTCGACAAGAGCAAGAACGCCAAGAACAAAAAGAAAAAGAACAAAAGCGAAACACGCAACGAAAATAACGGACCGAAAAACAACGGACGACAGAATCCGAACAAACCGTCAGGGAACGGAGAACAACCGGCCGAAAACAAACGTCCGGTAACTCCACAAGAACCGATGGCGGCAGCTGCCAAAAACAACGATACAACCGTTACGGCCGAAAATACGGTACCGAAAGAAAACCGGAACCGTGGTGACAGACAGCCACGTGAAAACCGTCCGCCAAGAGACAAGAACCGTCAGCCTAAGCCGAACAAGAACAAGGAACAGGGTACTTCGGAAACACCGGAAATGAAAGCTCCGGAAAACAAGCCTAATGAAAACAGACGGCAGGAAGAACGGAACAACCAACCCAAACGACGTGAAAGAACAGAGGCACCGGAAGGCCCAACCGCCCGCGAAAACGGACAACCGGGTGAACAGAACAACAACCGGAATCGGAATAACCGCCGACCGAACGGAAACAACCGCCGACCCAATGACGGGAACGCCCCTGAAGGTGGAAATACCGAACCTCGGAAACAGGAGGGTGAAATCCATGCCTAATCTACCGTCATTCTTTAAACAATATAGTACATACATGCTGTCAGTTCTTCTGCTTGGAGGATTGGCAGCATGCCATACGGATACAGTCTATCACGTCTATCATCCGGTTTCTGGGAACGGATGGAGCAAGCAAGATACACTGACCTATACCCTTTCAGACAGCTTGAAAACAGGATGTTACCAATTGGAAGTAGATATACGCCATACGGAAGCCTATCCTTACCGGGATATCTGGTTGGAACTGGCATTCGAACGTAGAAAGCCTCAACAGCAACTTGCCGTAACCTCCGAACTGGAAAATTCACTGGATATGAATGAACCGGATATACCCACCGATTCCATGATGTGGGTAAGAGATACCCTTCATTTCTATTTGGCCGATGAACAAGGAAGATGGCTGAAAGGAGGTACCATAGGTAGTCTTTACCAGTTCAGTGCACCGGCCAGACCTTTCTGTCTGAATGAGAAAGACGGAAAAACTTTCCGAATCATCCATATCATGAAAGACAATCCGTTGCAGGGCATACACGATATTGGAATCCGACTGTTTCAACCATCCTCCCAAACAGAATAATTCCATCAACGGTCACGACCGGCATCGATCCTCAGGAAAACAAACAACAAGATTGTAAATCCCCACAGAGACGAACCGCCGTAACTGAAGAACGGTAAGGGTATACCGATAACCGGAGTTACCCCCAACACCATACCGATATTGATGAACAGGTGGAAAAAGAAAATACTCAATACACAATACCCATAGACTCGGCCGAAACGGGAAGTCTGCCGCTCCGACAATACCATCAAACGTAAAATAAAAGCAGTAAATAACAGCAAAACAAGCGCAGAGCCGAAAAATCCCTGCTCTTCACCCACTGTACAGAAGATGAAGTCTGTATCCTGCTCCGGTACATATTTCAACTTTGTTTGAGTACCGTTCAGGAAACCTTTACCCCAAAATCCACCGGAGCCAATGGCAATCTTACTTTGATTCACATTATAACCGGCACCCGCAGGGTCGTCTGTTATCCCCAACAAAACCTCAATACGGATTTTCTGATGAGCCTCCAGGACGTTATTGAATACATAGTCTATCGAATAAAAGAATACAGCAGAACCAACCGTAAAGACCAAGATATACATATAATTGGCCAAACGTTCCCTGTAATACAGATAAAGCAGGTAAAGTACAATGGCTGCCGCCAGTACCATTTCCACAATTACGACATTAAAAGGAATGACATAGCATGAAAACAAGACCGCCAGCAGAATAACTCCGCCACTGACTCCCATGATGTAACAGGCAAAACGACGATGCAACTTAGCATAAGAATAGAACAGTAAGCCAGACAGCAATACAATCAATCCCCATACAGAAAAAGCTCCCCAAGGGGTCGTCTCATCCGGCATCAAATCTGCACTGAAACGCACGCCTACGATGAAATACACAACCGCACAAATCCCCGCGAACAAAATGGAACCGGTCATTCCTTCCCGGTAAAGTACCAAAAAGAATGACAGATAAACCAATGCGGAACCGGTCTCCTTCTGAAGAACAATCAACACCATCGGCAAGAGAATAATCCCCAGGGCTGCCAACATGTGCTTCTTCCGTTTCATCGAGAACGTATACTCCCCCATAAACTTGGCCAAAGCCAAAGCCGTAGCGAACTTGGCAAATTCAGCCGGCTGCAAGCTGACTGGACCGAGAACAATCCAGGATCGGGAACCCTTGATTTCGTGCGGATTAAAAATGGTACCAAACAGTAACAATAACAAGATACCGTAAATCAGGTAAGCATACGTATCGTAGAATTTATCTTCCAGCATCAGCAAGACAAATCCCAAGCACAAGGAACAGCCCATCCACATCAGCTGCTTTCCGGCACGGGTCCCGAAGTCCAGAAAATTAGGTTCCCCATAATCATAGCTGGCTCCACACACACTGAACCATCCACAGACCAGCAATATCAGATACAGACCAATGGTCCACCAGTCGACTGCCTTCCAAATACTATCTTTCCTGTAACCCATAATCAATTCTACGGTTTTGAATTTCCGTCGCCATCTCTTCATCTTCAGGCGACAATTTTCCTTTCAGGTATTGCTCAATCATCAACCGGCCGATAGGTACTCCATACGTAGCTCCCCATCCACCGTTCTCTACGTATACGGCTATGGCAATTTTCGGGTCATTCATCGGAGCGAATCCCATGAAGGCCGAATGGTCTTTTCCACGGTTCTGCGCCGTACCTGTTTTACCGCATACCTCAATGTCCGGCAGATTGGCCATACGGCAAGTTCCTCCCAATACGGCCGAACGCATTCCTTGTACCACTTCTTCGTAATGGACCTTGTCTACCATCGTATAATGCCGCTGCGAATAAACAGTATCTAGAGGTTCACCGGATACTTCCTTTACCACGTGCGGTGTTACGTAATATCCCCGGTTAGCGATGGTGGCTCCCAGATTGGCAATCTGCAAAGGAGTAGCAGTTACTTCTCCCTGACCGATAGCGATACTGATGATGGTCAGTCCGTTCCATGAACCCCGATAAGCCTTATCATAATATTTGGAGTTCGGAATCATTCCGCGTTTCTCACCTGGAAGATCGATACCCAACGGATAACCGAAACCCATGGAAACCATATAGTCCCTCCAGGTATCCATCGCCTTCTGTACTGTACCGTATTTCTGACGAGATCCAATCATATAATACAATCCCCAACAGAAATAACCGTTACACGAGGTAGCTATAGCAGGAATCAACGGTAACGGAGAACCGTGTGCGTGACATCCGACACGCAAACCACGGAAAACGAATCCATGAGAACAAGGGAAAGGGGTACTCGTAGTAATGACTCCTTCCTGCAGGAAAGTAAGCGCTTGAGTAGTCTTAAAAGTAGAGCCCGGGGGGTAGGCACCCATGATAGCACGGTTCAGCAAGGGTTTCCACGGGTCACGAGCCAATGCCAGATGATTCTTACCACGGTCACGCCCTATCATCAGATGCGGGTCATAAGTAGGCGAAGAAACCAGACAAAGCACCTCTCCCGTAGAAGGCTCTATGGCCACGATGCTGCCGATTTTTCCTTCCAGCAGACGTTCGCCCAACTGTTGCAGGTTGATATCCAGACTCAATTTCAAGTCTTTGCCAGGAACAGAAGCCTTATCAAACTTACCGTTCATGTATTTCCCCTGAATACGTCCACGGGCATCACGCAGCAGAATCTCTACTCCCTTCTCACCACGGAGCTGCTTCTCGTACGAACGCTCCACTCCCAACTTCCCGATAAAGTCGCCGGCTATGTAGTAATCATCATTCTCGATATCGGATTTCGACACTTCGGCCACATCGCCCAAGATATGAGCACCCGACGAATGGTTATACTGCCGGACCGTACGCCGTTGGATATAAAAGCCAGGGAACTTGAACAGTTTTTCCTGAAAGACCCCACAATCCTCACTGGACAGTTGTGACAGGAAAATCTGATTGGTATACGGAGAATATCCAGGATTCAGCCGACGGTTCTTGATTTCGGCCAAACGTCTGCGCAAATAGTCAGGAGTAATCTTCAATGTCCGGCACAAGTCCATCGTATCGAGCTGCGTCACTTCTTTCATGACAATGGTAATGTCATAAGCAGGCTGGTTATAAACCAGCAGCTCTCCGTTCCGGTCATAGATGATTCCACGACTCGGATACTGGATTTTCTTCAGGAAAGCGTTACTGTCAGCATTCTTCTTGTAGTCTTCACTCATGATTTGTAAAGAAAGCAGACGCAACAAATAGACCAGTACGATACACACCACCGCACCGGCAATCACATATTTCCGTTTCTCAAGGTCGTAATTATGCTCCACTATTTCTTCCTCCTCATAGCATCCAGACACAGAATGCACACCAAGGTAACCAGCGCATCTGTACTCATTTTTATCAACAAAGTCTTCACGTTGAAAAACGAAAAGGCATCCAGCAGATTCAGGACGATGGAAAACAGCAACGTACAAACCAAGGCATACCTGAAAAAGGACGAAAAGCCCATGACGGCAATTCCCGGTTCAAAATTCTCGGTCGGGTCACGTTGGGTCTGTGCAAACAGCAATGGCGGTCGTACAAATGCCAGGAAAGTGGCAGCAGCCGCATTCAGACCCGGTGTATTACTGAAAATATCGATACTTAGTCCCAAGGCAAAAGCCCATCCCATCAGCACTTTACGGTTCACCTGTGAATTAAGCTTCAAGATGAAATAGATATAAAGCAAGGGAGTAGCATATTGATATATATGTACATGATTCAGCACCAGCACCTGCACCAGGAGCAGAATGACAAACCATTTGATCCGTTGTAAGAAAATCATAATCTCATCAGTTGTTTAATAGAACTTTCACACTATCCTCCAGCACCGCTTGTTCTCCGTAATTAAGAGGTGCGATGACCTGCACATCATTCAAACGGGCAAAATCTGTAAACAGACGAATCTTCAACAGATAAGAAAGTCCGTCATGACTGTCGCTCATATCATCGACCGTACCGACCGGTATCCCGACCGGAAAGACAGAACTGTGTCCACTGGTCACCACAGTATCACCCAAAGCAAACTCCGAATGTCGTGGCAAGTCCTCAAGATAAGCATACTGCGAGGAGTTACCGTCCCACTTCAAGATACCGAAATAAGAAGTCCGCTTGATTTTGCAGCTGATATTACTCTTGGCATTAAGCACAGGTAATACAATGGAATGATGAGAAGCTGTCAGATACACGATACCCACGATTCCGTTCCCGCAGACAACCCCCATTTCAGGCTGTATACTGTCAGCACTCCCTTTATCGAGGGTAATGAAATTATTGGCCTGTGTCACGCTGTTGTTCACCACATGTGCATCTACAATCCGGTAATTCTGAAGTGCCTCCTTCCGCAAGCGGGTAATGGCCATAGTATCTTTTCCATACTCCGCCAACTGACGCGACAGATTCTCCACTTCCAGTTCCAACTGTACATTACGGGCAGTCAGCCTTTCGTTCACACCACGCAAACCGAAATACTGGGTTACCTGGTGAGAAGTCTCATAAATCACTCCGGACACATAATTGGCCGAAGAAAAGAAGACGCTTCCCTGATAATTGTTGAAACGGAACAACAATACGAAACTAACGATTTCCAACAAAACGAACAGAAACCAATAATCGTATTTTATTATAAAATTAATGAGATTACGCACGTCAATACACTGGTTTTCGGGAATGAGCGTTAAACAGTTCCTGTCTGTGCTCCCCGGATTTCTATTACCTCCATAAACAAACAGTGAGGATGAAACTGTGTGATACCCATACAGTCTCAACCTCATGTGTTATTTCATACAAGTAGAAGGTCTCTACTAACTTCAACGCATCAAGAATGAAAAACGGTCTACATTCTTCAAGGCGATACCTGTTCCCTTCGCTACGCTCAACAGTGGTTCGTCAGCAACATGGAACGGAATGTTCATCTTGTCAGTCAGACGTTTGTCCAGGCCACGGAGCAAAGCACCACCACCCGTCAGATAGATACCGTTGGTCACGATATCGGCATACAGTTCAGGCGGCGTATTTTCCAATGCGCTCAAGATAGCTGTTTCAATCTTGGCGATACTCTTCTCCAGACAGTGGGCAATTTCCTGATAGCAGACAGGGACTTCCATCGGCAGAGCCGTAATACGGTTAGGACCACGCACCACGTAATCTTCCGGAGCCTGGTCACCCAGATCAGTCAAAGCGGCACCTACATGTATTTTAATACGTTCAGCCATACGTTCACTCACCTTCACATTGTGCTGGCGGCTCATGTATTCCTGAATATCAGCTGTCAGATCGTCACCGGCGATACGGATAGAATTGTTCGAAACGATACCTCCCAAAGAGATAACGGCGATTTCGGTAGAACCTCCACCTATATCTACAATCATATTTCCTTCCGGAGCCTCTACATCCAGACCGATACCGATAGCGGCAGCCATCGGTTCGAAAATCAAATAGACATCACGTCCGTTGGCATGTTCCGCACTGTCGCGTACAGCACGCAATTCCACTTCAGTTGAACCGGAAGGTACACCGATAACCATTCGCAATGACGGAGTGAACAAACGACGTCCGGTGTTCACCTTCTTAATCAGTCCACGCATCATCTGTTCGCAGGCATTGAAGTCCGCAATCACCCCATCACGTAACGGACGTACCGTACGGATATTCGGGTTTTCCTTTTCATACATCAGTTTGGCACGTTCGCCTACGGCAATCATCTTGTCGGTCCGACGGTCAAGAGCAACGACAGAAGGCTCATCCACCACAATCTTGCCGTTACTTATAATAATGGTATTGGCTGTGCCAAGGTCCATCGCTATTTCTTGCGTAAAAGAGAATAATCCCATTTCCTATTCCTTTTTTGTCTAATTTAGTAGCGCCGACAGCCGTCTTCCGGCTATCGGCAAAATGAATCAATGTTTAAAGTGACGGATTCCCGTAACAACCATAGCCACCCCATGTTCGTTGCAATACTGGAAGGTAAGCTCATCCTTTACAGAACCACCCGGCTGGATAACGGCCTTCACACCTTCCTTGTCGGCAATTTCCACACAATCAGGGAACGGGAAGAAAGCGTCACTGGCCATAACGGCTCCATGCAGGTCGAAGCCAAACGATTTAGCTTTCTCGATGGCTTGTTTCAACGCGTCTACGCGGGAAGTCTGTCCCACACCGCTAGCCAGCAGCTGCTTGCCTTTAGCCAGCACGATAGCGTTGCTCTTGCTGTTCTTCACAATCTTGTTGGCAAACAGCAAATCTTCTATTTCAGCATCTGTAGCAGCTTTCTCTGAAACCTGCTTCAGGTCATTACGAGTTTCGATACGAGTATCCTTATCCTGTACCAATACCCCATTCAGCAACGAGCGGAACTGTACAGTGCTACCCTTACCTTCCTTACGGATAAGGATGATGCGGTTCTTCTTCTGTGACAGGACTTCCAACGCATCGGCATCGTATGCCGGAGCGATGATGACTTCGAAGAAAATCTTGTTGATTTCTTCGGCTGTAGCCCGGTCGACAGTCGCATTGGTAACCAGCACACCGCCGAACGCAGAAACCGGGTCGCCGGCCAATGCGTCTTTCCAGGCTTCGAGTACAGTGGCACGTGAAGCCAATCCACAGGCATTGTTGTGCTTCAGGATAGCGAAGGTAGTTTCATCAAATTCCTCAATCAAATCGACAGCTGCATTAATGTCCAGCAGGTTGTTGTAAGAAATCTCCTTTCCATGTACCTGTTCGAACATTTCTTCCAGCTTACCGTAGAAAGTACCTTTCTGATGAGGATTTTCACCATAGCGCAACGGGTGTCCGTCTTCTACTGCACAGCGGAAAGCAGTACCTTCTCCTCCGTCGAAATAGCCCCAGATGGCTGAATCGTAGTGAGAAGAAACAGCGAAAGCTTCGCGTGCGAACCAGCGTCTTTCGTCACGGGTAGTTACGGCACCCTTTTCATTCAGGATGTCCAAGAACGGTTTGTACTGGTGTTTGCTGGCCACAATCACCACATCGTTAAAGTTCTTGGCAGCGGCACGAATCAGTGAGATACCACCGATATCGATTTTTTCTATAATAGCTTGTTCTTCGGCACCCGAAGCAACAGTATCTTCAAACGGATAAAGGTCAACGATAACCAGGTCGATTTCCGGAATCTCGTACTGGGCAATCTGCTTCTGGTCTTCTTCCAGTTCGCGACGGCACAGAATACCTCCAAAGATTTTCGGATGTAATGTCTTTACACGTCCCCCTAAAATGGAAGGATAAGTAGTAAGATCTTCTACTGCTTTACACGGATAACCCAACGATTCGATGAAATGACGGGTTCCACCTGTAGACAGGAATTCAACTCCTTCTGTGTGCAGTTTGGCAAGTATTGCATCCAAACCATCCTTGTGATAAACCGAAATCAACGCGGTTTTGATTCTCTTTGACTCTGACATTACTATAGATTTTAGATTTGGGTGCAAATTTACAAATTTTCAGTTGATAAATAGGTGATATTTACGTGAAAATATCTTGCAATTTTGGAAAACCAGTTTCTCACATAAATTTTACCTTGCCACCGGACACCCCCTTTTCCTTCCGGCCCCGTTTTGTAACAGAAATGTAACATATATGTCTTTTTCCTATAACATGAGACTCCTATTTTTGCGGCAAAAATCAGAGAGTACAAGTATGGAAACAATTTATCTGGGGATTGTCATATTCCTGTTTATGCTGGCAGTGTTCGACCTGCTGGTGGGCGTCAGTAACGACGCAGTGAACTTCATGAACTCCGCTGTCGGAGCCAAGGTAGCCAACTTCAAGACCATTACCATCGTGGCTGCCATCGGGGTCTTTGCCGGAGCCATCCTAAGTAACGGCATGATGGATATCGCCCGTCACGGCATCTTCCAACCGGTCAATTTCAGTTTTTATGAAATCATGTGTATCTTACTGGCTGTCATGGTGACCGACGTCGTCCTGCTCGATGTCTTCAATACATTAGGGCTACCGACTTCAACCACCGTATCCATGGTATTCGAGCTGTTAGGAGGAACATTTATCCTGGCTTTGCTGAAAATCATGGGCGACGAGACCGGTCTTCTCACGTTGGGCGATATGATGAATACGGAAAAAGCGCTCTCCGTCATCATGGGTATCTTCCTTTCTGTCGCCATTGCGTTCATTGTCGGCACGTTCGTGCAATACATCTCCCGTATCATCTTCGGATTCAACTACAAGAAACACCTGTCATGGACCATCGGTATCTTCGGAGGAATCGCCGTTACCTCGCTACTATACTTTATTCTGATTAAAGGTCTGAAAAGCGCTCCGTTCATGACCGACGCTTCCAAAGGTTGGATTGAAGAGAACACAACCCTACTGATGACCGCCTGCTTCATCGGGTTCACTGTACTGATGCAGATTCTCCACTGGTGTAAAATCAATGTATTCAAGATTATTGTCCTGCTGGGAACCTTCTCACTGGCCCTGGCATTTGCCGGTAACGACCTGGTGAACTTCATCGGTGTCCCTTTGGCCGGCTTCTCTGCCTATACCGACTACGTGGCCAACTCCAATGGAACAGACATCCATCACTTCATGATGAGTTCACTGATGTCATCGGCCAAGACACCGGCCATCTTCCTCTTCCTTTCAGGTATCATCATGGTATACGCACTGGCTACATCGAAAAAGGCCAAGAACGTTATCAAGACTTCTGTCGACCTGGCCCGTCAGGAGGAAGGCGACGAAATGTTCGGCTCATCTGCTTTGGCCCGTACCATCGTACGCAGAGCCACTTCCATCAACGAGTTTCTGGTCAAAGTCATTCCAGCCGGTGTACGCCGATGGATTGACAGCCGCTTCAATAAAGACGAAATCATCCTGGAGAACGGAGCTGCCTTCGACCTGGTACGTGCTTCCGTCAACCTGGTACTCTCCGGCCTGCTGATTATTATCGGTACCACCATGAAGCTGCCGCTTTCCACCACTTACGTAACCTTCATCGTTGCCATGGGTAGTTCATTGGCCGACCGCGCCTGGACACGTGAAAGCGCCGTATACCGTATCACCGGTATGCTTTCAGTCATCGGCGGATGGTTCATCACCGCTTTCGTAGCCTTCATCGTATGTGCCCTCGTAACGTTCATCATGTTCTACACCAGCTTTGTCGGTATGGTCATCTTCATCGGAGTAGCCGTATTCCTCCTGATTCGCAGCAACATCAAATACAAACAGAAAGAACAGGCTGAAGGTCAAGATGACATTTTCAAGCGCATGATGAGCAGCAAGGACAAGAACGAAGTGCTTTCACTCCTGCGCCAGCACGTAAAGGAAACACTCACCAGCTACATCGGATTCACTGAAAAAGCCTATATCCAGATAACCGATGGATTCATCAACGAAGACCTGAAGAGTCTGCGTAAAGCTGTTAATGCTACCGATGACCAGCGGAAGATGTTGAAGAAACGCCGCCGGAAAGAAATATTAGGCCTGCGCAGAATACCTATCACAACGGCTATCGAGAAGAATACCTGGTTCCATCTGGGTAGCAACAGCTGTGAACAGATGATGTACTGTCTGAAACGTATCGGTGAGCCCTGCAAAGAGCATGTAGACAATAATTTCAATCCACTTACTCCGGAACGTAAAACAGAGCTGCAAGGTGTACGCCAGGAACTGTGTAAACTGATGGAACGTACCCAGTCTGCCATCGAAAACAATACATACGACGATGCCGACGATATCCTGAAGAAAGGCGATGAGCTGAAGAATACCATCTCTGCCTTACGTAAACAGCAGATGAACCGGATGCAGGAAAGTGACAGCAACCGCCTGAAAGTATCCATGGTTTATCTGAACATCTTACAGGAAACCCAGGAATTAGTAAGCATCTGGCGTCACCTGCTACGTGCCAGCCGTTTCTTCCAGGGAGATTACGTTCCTCAAGAGGGGCACCCGGAAATGCTGACAGAACATACAATCTGACAAACACACACTCTTTCTCAATTCTTGCGGGGATGTACCGAATGCGGTGCATCTCCGCTTTTTTATAACACAACGAACAGATACATCCTATCACCTGCAGCCGACAGACATCATCCAGCCACTTGAGATCACACATATTCCTTCATTCATTCTCTCAGACGTACCCATCTTGTGTTCGTTCTACTTCCACAAAACGTATGTTTTCAGACCGCAGGACCTACATTCCACATGTAAAAGACATACGTTCCTGACACGGAAAATCTAAAAAAGAAACAAACAGAAACGGAACAGGTGGAAGAAGCGCGACCGACCTCTTCCACCTGTTTATGTTATTATCCGATTAAAAACCACTTTTTCAGAAATGAACCATTTCCCGCTTCCGCTGCTGATAAAGCTGATAAGAATTGACTACATTATGCCATACACTGTAGAAACCGGCAGCCACGGCTGTAACGGGAGTCAGAAAAGTATATCCCATCCAGATGGCTACCACCGTATTCTTCTGCCCCAATGCCTGTCCGGCACTGATGGAATCGTGATAGACACGGCCGATACGCTTTCCTATCCAGAACTGAAGCCCGCAACAAATCAAAGAAACAATGGCCAGTCCGGCTTGATAACCGAATGAATAATCGCTATGCATAATACTGCGTACCGTTACCGCAATAGCCAACATCAAAGCCACTGCCCACAAGTAAAAAGTCAGGTTATGGAACTCGCCCAACCGATGATGCATGGCAGGCCACAGATACCGCAACAGCACTGCCGCAACAAAAGGCAACAGCAGCAACGGGAATACTTTACCCAATATCAGAATAAAAGCTCCCCAGAAAGTCATATCCGGATTAGGATGTACCAACGGAACTAGCAAAGGCACCAGAAATGCCGCCAACAAGTTACTTAAAATGGTATAAGAGGTCAGATGACCGGCATCACCACCCAGTTTACGGGTAACCACAGCCGCAGCAGTGGCTGTAGGACAAATCAGACACAGCATCGCCCCTTCCATCCAAACTCCGCCTGCCATATCGCGGAACAGCAACAGGATTCCTCCCAACAATGAAAAACTTCCGGCCTGCACCAGCAACAGCCAGACATGCCATTTACACGGACGTAACTCCGACAAATCGACCTTACAGAAGGTCAGGAATAACATCAGAAAAATCAAGACTGGTTGTATAATCGCAACCGCATGATTGACGAATGGTTTTGTACCTGCCAGAAAAGGCAGATTGACATACACAAAATAAAGGATGACTCCCAACGACATAGCTATCGGAAGTGTCCAGTCCTTTATAAATTGAATGATTTTCATAAATTTAATCCTCAAACAGTTTACTACGCACCAACAGACAGGCACCTATCATTCCAGCCTTGTCCTTCAACTTGGACAAGACGACTGAAGAATCCTTGTTGACCAGATTCAATGTATATTTCCGGATAGCTCCCTTTACGGGCAACAGAATATAATCCTCTGTAGCCGAAAGTGCCCCACCGATAATCACCAGCTCCGGATTAAGCAGATTAATGACTCCTGCCAAATAGCGTCCCAGTAACATTCCTATTTCTTCCACCAGTTCGATGCAGAGCAGGTCTTCTTTATTGGTAGCCTTGATAATGTCATCCAAAGTCACAGATTCCTTAGCAGCCAGAATCCGCTCCGACAAAATAGAACTCTTCCCCTCAGCTACCTGTTCACACAGCTTCCGGTACAAAGCCATCCCCGAGACCTCGGTCTCCAAGCATCCTTTCTTTCCACAATGACAAAGTATTTCATTATCGAACACACTGAAATGGCCTAACTCACCGGAAAATCCGGATTTACCGGCATAAAGCTGTCCGTTAATAACCAGACCGACTCCCAAGCCCCAGCTCAGATTGACAAAAACAATGTTCTTTTCACCTTTTACCACACCTTTCATACATTCACCGTATGTCATGACACGGGTATCATTATCTATACTTACCGGGATTCCTATCTTTTCAGTCAGCACTTCATTCAAAGAGCGCTCCTCAAAATTAAACAGACTGAAACTATATCCCAAATCAGGGTTGACACGTCCCGATATGTTGACTCCTACCTGCAGTATCTTGTCACGCAAAGTTGCGTTGTCGTCTATAAAAGCTTGAATCTGTCCACAAAGCATATTCAGGGCTTCGGGTGTATTGACCAGACGGAAAGGAACATTCAGCCATTCATCGATGATATCACCTGTAAAATTCATCAGACCGATATTAAGGTCTGTTTTCCTGACATCTACTCCGATAAAATAGCCCGAATCGGCATTCAGTCCATACAGCGTCGGCGGCCTTCCCTCACCTGTTTCCAACTTACCATAATTGACAATAAATCCCTCTTCACACATCTCAGTGATGAACTTTGTCACCGTAGGTACACTCAAATTCAGTTCCTTCGCCAAATCCGGAATCGTAGAGGAACGGTTATACATATAATATGTAATGATGCGTTTCTTGGTGACTGCGCTCTTTGCACCTCGGGCTATTTCGAGCAATAAATGATGTTGCGGCATAATAATAGATTTTAATTCGACAGCAAAGGTACATCATTGTTTTGAAAATTCCCTGATTCTTATTATATTCGAAACAAATTAAACAACTATTAAACATGAAAACCTTCTTCCGTCTCTGTTTCTTTTCCTTTTTAAGTGTTTGTACTCCTTCTTTATCATTCGCACAAAAGTCCGGAACCCATATTCCCGATTACCCTATCCGACAAGGTGTGTCGGCTCCTTTTGCCGGATTTGTAGATTCTGTACTGATTGTAGCAGGCGGTTGTAATTTTCCGGATAAACCGGCAGCCGAAGGAGGAAAGAAAGTCTACTATTCACAAATATACAGTCTGACACCAGGCAATACTTCCAAACAATGGCAAGAACAGACACCCCTTCCTATCCCTGTTGCATACGGAGCATCGGTAGAAACAGAAGAAGGACTAGTCTGTATCGGAGGAATGAACAATGACTCTACCTCGACTGCTGTATTCCGAATCGAAATATCACACTCCAATCCTGAAACCGTCCTCATCAGTAATCTCCCCTCTCTTTCTGTCGGTATAGACAATGCGGCAGCTGCTCGCATAGGAAATATACTGTACATTACCGGAGGGAATCAGCCCCAACAGAAGAAAGCGCTCTACATGTTATCTATGGAACAACCTGAATCATGGAAAAAACTTCCCGATTATCCCGGGAAACAACGGGTACAGCCTACTCTTGTCGGCACAGACAATTTCCTGTATCTGGCAGGAGGATTCGCTTTCGATTCCACAACCAAGACATGTACGCTGTCTACCGATATTCTGCGATACGACCCATCTACCGAAGAGTGGAAGATAGAAACATCCATTCCTCCTTATCCGGACAATACCCCTCGCTGTCTGGTAGGTTCATCAGGGATTGCATACGGTGACTACCTGATATTTACCGGTGGAGTATACGCACCTTTATTTAAAGAAGCGATGGAAGGCCGACAAGACGACCAATACCTGAAACATGAGCCGGAATGGTATCGGTTTCATGATGACTTGCTTGTTTACCATACCGTAGACAAGTCATGGAGAATTATTCCACATGTACCCGGAATGGCTAAAGCCGGAGGCGTATTGCTATGTAAAGGGAATACATTGTACATGGTGTGTGGAGAAATCAAACCGGGAATCCGCACTTCAGAGATTCCAGTAATTTCTCTATCCGATATACTTCCATAACAGGCTGTGTTTTGAAACATCCGGAATCGGAAACTCTCTGAATTTAACTCGGACAGAGTTGTTTCTTCCGAATTTTATTTGTATTTTTACTTTGTCAGATAAATTTCATTATCAGCACATCAAGCCAAGAGAATCTTCTGACATACGAGATTTTTCAATCAGTATTTCTAACAGTCAGTCCAATAGAATGTAGATGATGAAACATTAAACTAACATACCATGCGAAAAACACTATTTATTTTTTTATCGACCTTTCTGTTAAGCTGCAATGATGTTGTCAACTTGAACGAAAATTCACATCAGAAAGAAAATCAAGAATCACGAAGTGATATGGCTACTGAGTGCTATTCCTTTGAATCAATGGAATATGTTAGACACCCATGAGCAAAAAGTCGCGGCATGTGAAATCCCTGATTCAATATTGCCTACCATTTCTACAGAAGAGCTAGTGGATATATGTATGAAATATCCATTGATATTGGATGTATATGCATTTGACAGCCCATTAGAAGGTATCAAACACATAGTTTCCCAATTCAACGGATTTGTAGAACTGATGAAAAGAAAAGATAATTGTATTTGCATGCCGAAATATCTTCAAGAGAATCAAATGAAGGAAATATCAGTCCATTCGTTCACAGAAATAGAAAAAGGCAGATTCCTTTTAATATATTCGCTGGGCGAATACTTGCTTTCTTTAGAAGATGTCATGAAAAACGCAACTAGTGACATAAAAAAAGAAATTGCGACATTAGCCCAAAAAAATCTGGATACAAAAGAGAACGGTAATGATTACGCATTAAATGATTTAGCCTCTTCAACTTTTTTGTGGGCTTCCGCATTATCAATCGATAAAAAATTATCAAGAACCTCTAATGAAGTATTAGAAACCTTTCTGAAGAATGGGATTATTCTGAATTACAAAGATTTTCTAGAGATAAAAATGATGTGTTCAACCTATAAAAACTGACTATATGAAAAACTTTTTATCCGTTAGAAGTTTATTGCTAGTCCTCTTATTGACCATTGGAGGATGTGCGAATGATGATGAAATATCTACTCTGGAAGATGTGATAATTGATGACCATGTTTCAGAGAAGTGGGACGGTGAGGGAATCCCTTCATGGCTAGAAGACCGTTTTTTTGACTATGTATTGAAAGAAACCAATTGGTTTATACAATCCTATGCCGCACCTACAGAATATCGAATCTATACTTTTGATTACAAAGAAAGCGCTATGATTGCGATAGACTATGAAAGATTTGGGTATGCAACTAGTTATTATCAGGAATCGGGAACAGTCTGCTATACAGACGACGGACGGAGAGTTAATTTCCAACTGGTAAAGGGAGCCTTTGATCATAGCAGCCGCCTGCTATGGAGTAACATTTGGATTGATGAAAATATACCCCAAATTACCGATTTCAATTTACCCGACAATGAGCAATTAGGATGGGTGCAAGATAAAATCAACCACATTTGTAAAAAAATGGTCGAATCAGAACATTTAGTTTATCGGATGGGATGCGGAATCGATGACGAAACAACTAATGTGATTCTTTTATATGAATATGTGGACAAGAAAAATCCCGACCAGAAACCGTCAGTAGTAAAAGAAGTGTATACGCAGGACGGAAAGGAAATAACCAAAGAAGATGAAAATGTAACCAATAACAATTATGAATTATGTATATTAAGTATTACAGATATATTTGCATTCTTATAATTGCATATACCTTGGTCTTCACTCCGGACATCTGTGGGCAGATTTATACTCCACAAGGAAGTTATGTACCTGTTTTTCAAAACTCCGAGCGCTACTCATCCGCAGAAAAAGAAGCACTAAGGCAAGAATATGCAAAAACATATCCCAAAGTTATATATATGGATGAAGCAACAAGTACATATAACTGCCATGCCTACGCATGGAGTATGAGCGAAGGTGGGGAAGTTTGCTGGATGAACAGTCCTTCCGATGACATTTATATAACTGATGGAAGTTATATACTTACAAGTAGTACAGACCCTAAAGCTAGAAAAGTTTCGTATGGAAACGATAACCATTCTGCTATAGTTCCATTTTCGAATAGTACATATCTGATTTCAAAATGGGGATCTGCCTGTTTAATGAAACACCGCTACAATGATTGTCCGTATAATTCTACCAATGTGAAATATTATAAACTAAGCATGGAAATAATAGGAGATGATGTAGTAGCTTTACCAAGTAATACGGCAACTGAAACGAAAACATATACATTATCCAATGTACCGGATGGCGCTACCGTGGAATGGAATGTTACCGGTAGAACTACAATTGTTAGTGGACAAGGAAGCAACTCCATACAAGTACGTATAAACGGTACCGGAAATAGTACAATCTCAGCAAAAGTCAGGTGCAATACCGGGCTTGTTGTCAACATCCCTTACAATCTATATGTAAAAGCTTCTGCCGCTCCTATTGTAACGGATATTGAATTATTTAAATATGGCCAATCATCTGGGGAGTTTACAATGAAGGTTATTACAAACATGCCTGAAGGATATTTTAGTTGGTCTGTATATGGTGGTCACGCAGAACTATACGAAATTCCATATCCTGATGACGCGTCATTTGCACAGTATCCTAATTGTTATAAAGCCATACGTTTTTACGAAAAAGGAGTATATACAATTACTGTCCAGAGTAGTAAATCAGGTACAACAGACACATATATTTATAGTAAAGATTTTAATATTTCAGAAACAGCTAATTAGGAATTGGTGCTTCGGATTTTATTCGAAAAGGGTAAGTCAAAACTAAAATGACTACTCCAAAAATTACAGATTATAACTATAACACCTGAAAGGGTCGTATCAAGCTCTGTATTGAGTAAATGATACGACCTTTTCTTTAGTCCTTCTAGTATCGCAGAAGGAAGACGAAACAACTAAAGGAACTGAAAAATTCAGCTTCTTTCAGAAATACAGTCTAAAACATAAAATAAAGCTACAAAAATATTGTATTTAAAAAAGTAAATTACTACTTTTGCTATTACTTAATAAATGACTTTATAAATAAAGACTATGGAAAAGATCATTGGATTAATTGATGCCCCCTTTACTCCGTTTTATGAAAATGGAGAAGTAAATTATGAACCGATTGAAGCCTATGCCAAAATGCTGGCCAAAAACGGTCTGAAAGGTGTATTTATCAACGGTTCATCCGGTGAAGGCTACATGCTGACCGAAGAGGAACGTATGAAACTGGCCGAACGCTGGATGGAAGTAGCACCTGAAGGGTTCAAAGTAATCGTACACGTAGGAAGCTGCTGCGTAAAGGCAAGCAAAATGCTGGCCGAACATGCCCAGAAAATCGGTGCATGGGGTATCGGTGCCATGGCTCCTCCATTCCCGAAAGTAGGACGTATCGAAGAACTGGTGAAATATTGCGAAGAAATTGCGGCCGGCGCTCCGAATCTCCCGTTCTACTACTACCACATTCCGGCATTCAACGGTGCTTTCCTGCCAATGACAGAACTGTTGAAAGCGGTAGACGGACGTATTCCGAATTTTGCGGGAATCAAATATACATACGAAAGTATCTATGAATACAATCAGTGCCGTCTTTACAAGAACGGTAAATTCGACATGCTGCATGGTCAGGACGAAACCATCCTTCCTTCATTGGCTATGGGCGGCGCACAAGGTGGTATCGGCGGTACAACCAACTACAACGGTATCAACCTGGTAGGAATCATCGATGCATGGAAAGCCGGCGATATCGAAAAAGCACGCGAACTGCAGAACTTCTCACAGGAAGTCATCAATGTTATCTGCCACTACCGCGGCAACATCGTGGGCGGCAAACGTATCATGAAACTAATCGGACTAGATCTGGGTAAGAACCGTACTCCGTTCCAGAATATGACCGACGAAGAAGAAGCCCGCATGAAGGCCGAACTGGAAGCCATCAATTTCTTTGAACGCTGTAACAAATTCTGATATGATGGATACCCGCACCTATTTAAACTACTGGGCAGAACTGTACAAGACAGACATGCTGACCAACATCATGCCGTTCTGGCTCCGCTACGGAGTCGATAAAGAGCATGGAGGTATCTACACATGTGTTGCCCGGAACGGAGAATTGATGGACAGTACTAAATCTGTCTGGTTCCAAGGACGTTTTGCATTTACCTGCTGCTACGCCTACAACAATATTGAAGCACGCCCGGAATGGCTTGAAGCGGCCAAATCTACCCTCGACTTCATCGAAGAACATTGTTTTGACCGCAACGGACGTATGTATTTCGAAGTAGCTGCCGACGGCACCCCGTTACGCATGAGAAGATACGTATTCAGCGAAAGTTTTGCCGCCATAGCCATGGCAGAATATGCCCTCGCCACCGGAGACAAGAGCTACGCGGAAAAAGCATTGAAGATTTTCAAGGACATGCGCCGTTTCCTGCAGACACCGGGAATTCTGGAGCCGAAGTATCTGCCGACCGTACAGGCACAGGGACACTCCATTACCATGATTCTCATCAACGTAGCTTCACGCATCAAAAAAGTCATCGATGATCCGGAACTGGACGAACAGATTGATACGTCACTGCATGCACTGAAAAACTATTTCATCCACCCGGAATTCAAAGCCCTACTGGAAACAGTCGGGCCAAAAGGAGAATTCATTGACACCATCAATGGACGTACCATCAACCCGGGCCACTGCATCGAAACAGCCTGGTTCCTGCTGGACGTGGCCATGGACCGCAACCGGGACAAGGACATCATCGACCTGGCACTGACCATTTTCAACTGGTCTTGGGAATGGGGATGGGACCCCCAATATGGAGGTATCATCAATTTCAGAGACTGCAAGAACCTGCCTCCGCAGGATTACTCACAGGACATGAAATTCTGGTGGCCGCAGACAGAAGCAATCATCGCCTCACTATACGCCTATAAGATTACCAAAGACCCGAAATATCTGCAAAAACACCGCCAGATAAGCGAATGGACCTATGCCCATTTTCCTGATCCACAGTACGGAGAATGGTTCGGTTACCTGCACCGGGATGGTAGTGTAGCCCAACCAGCCAAAGGCAATCTTTTCAAAGGGCCTTTCCATATTCCCAGAATGATGACAAAAGGATATACCTTGTGCAAGGAAATCCTGACGGAACTGTAATTTCTCATTCTTGTATTTTTAATATGATCTTCAGACCCTTTCCGATTTCCGGATGGGTCTGAAGACCTTTTCAAACCTTTAAGTCCAAAACTTCATTACTTACCATTACAACCAAAATTCTACTATCTGAAAAAATAACTGCCCGGAATACAGAAAACAATCTGATTCCAGCCGTCCAAACCTAATCTTCCTTATGAAAAAATCGAACGTTTACCCTTGGATTGTCGTCGCTTTATTGTGGGGTGTCGCATTATTGAATTATATGGACAGACAAATGCTCAGTACCATGAAAGATTCGATGCAGATTGATATCACAGAATTACAGTCTGCAGCAAATTTCGGTCGGCTTATGGCTGTCTTTCTCTGGATTTATGGTCTGATGAGTCCGGTAGCAGGTCTGATAGCCGACAGACTGAACCGGAAATGGCTGATCGTATGCAGTCTTTTCGTCTGGTCGGCAGTTACATACCTGATGGGAATAGCTGATACCTTCAACCAGGTGTTCTGGCTGCGTGCACTGATGGGAATCAGCGAAGCACTCTATATTCCAGCAGGCCTTTCTCTGATAGCTGACTATCACACCGGACGTTCCCGCTCACTGGCCGTAGGTATTCACATGACCGGCCTGTATACCGGACAAGCCATCGGAGGTTTCGGTGCCACAGTAGCAGCTGCTTTCTCTTGGCATACCACCTTCCATTGGTTCGGAATCATCGGTATCGCATACGCCATTATCCTGATGCTTTTCCTGCGTGACAAGAAGAGTGAACCTGTAACTCCTGTACAATCTACCAATACAGAAGAACAGAAAGTCAATATCTTCCAAAGCCTCCGCATGCTGTTCAGCAACATTGCCTTTTGGGTAATTCTACTGTATTTCGCGGCACCGAGTCTGCCAGGATGGGCCACTAAAAACTGGTTGCCGACCCTGTTTGCCGAGAACCTGAATCTACCTATGTCACAAGCGGGACCACTCTCTACCATTACCATTGCCGTATCATCGTTTATCGGTGTATTGACAGGTGGTCTGCTATCCGACAAATGGGTACAACGTAACCTTCGTGGACGTATCTATACAGGTGCTATCGGGTTGGGACTGACTATTCCTTCTCTGCTGCTGTTGGGATTCGGACACAGCCTGGTAGCCGTAGTAGGTGCCGGTCTGCTGTTCGGTATCGGTTATGGTATCTTCGATGCCAATAACATGCCTATCCTTTGCCAGTTCGTATCTGCCAAACAACGGGCTACAGCTTACGGTGTCATGAACATGACCGGAGTATTTGCCGGCGCTGCCATTACAGACCTGCTAGGCCAATGGGGTGACGGAGGTAATTTAGGAATGGGATTCGCTATGCTGGCTATCGTAGTAGCAGTCGCACTCTGTGCCCAACTGTACTTCCTCCGTCCTAAAGCCGATAATATAGAATAACCAAAGAAAAAAGACTATGATAATATCCAACTTACAGAACAGCGGAAGAATAGAATCTCTCCACCCGCTCTTCAAGAAGCTTTTCGATTATGTAAAGACACATGACCTGTTGCATACACCCTGCGGACGTATTGAACTGGAAGGAGACAAACTGTTTATCAACAATGTGAATCCGACCTGTGTAACTGCCGAAACACAAGTATTGGAACTGCACCATGAATACATTGATGTACATATCCTATTGGAGGGAAAGGAAACTATCGGATGGAAAGCCATCGAAGACCTGACACAAGAAAAACAACCTTATCAGGCGGAAGGCGACTGTGCATTATATACTGATAAACCTACTACGTATGTAAATCTGTTACCTGGACAGTTCGCCATCGTCTTTCCCGAAGACCCGCACGCTCCGGTCATCGGCAAAGGAAAAATCAGAAAACTTATCGGAAAAGTCAAATTATAACCAAACAGCACATGATTATGAAGCGATTCTTCTCTCTTACATTAGGTCTGCTGGCAGCCATGGCTAGCCAGGCGGCAGACACCATTTATACGAAAGCTCCTCAGATTCCCATCCTGCTGGAACGGAACGACAATGTACTCTTCTATATGAGGATGGATGCTAAAGATACCAAGACGCTGGACGAAGTGACCGTAACATTTGATAAGAACGTTCCTCTGTCAGCCATCAAATCTGTCAAACTCTATTACAGCGGTACAGAAGCCCCTCAAGACCGAGGCAAAAAGCGCTATGCTCCCGTAGAATACATTTCCAGCCACACACCGGGAAAAACCTTGGCTGCCAACCCGTCTTATTCCATCAAGAAAGACGAATGCCAACCGACCAGTCACACCTTGACTCTGAAAGGTAACCAGAATCTTTTCCCGGGTATCAATTTCTTCTGGGTCAGTCTGGAAATGCAACCCAATGCGAATCTGAATACCCCGATTACCGCTGAAATTACCCAAGCAGTTACCGACGGAAAAATTAATCCTGTAAAAGATGCCTCAGAAAGCCCTGTAACCCGCCGCTTGGGTGTAGGTGTACGCCATGCTGGCGATGACGGCTCAGCCGCATTCCGTATTCCTGGACTGGTAACCACCAATAAAGGAACGTTGTTGGGCGTATACGATGTACGCTACAACAGCAGTGTAGACCTACAGGAACACATCGACATAGGTCTCAGCCGCAGTACAGACGGAGGGCAGACTTGGGAAAAGATGCGTATTCCACTCTCTTTCGGAGAACACGACGGACTACCTTCAGCACAGAACGGTGTCGGTGACCCTTCTATCTTAGTGGACACTAAGACCAATACTGTATGGATAGTGGCAGCATGGACTCACGGTATGGGCAACCAACGTGCCTGGTGGAGTTCCCATCAGGGAATGGACAGAAATATCACCGCACAGTTAGTCTTGGCTAAGAGCACCGATGATGGGAAAACTTGGTCGGAACCTATCAATATCACTGAACAGGTGAAAAAGCCGGAATGGTATTTCTTGCTGCAGGGACCGGGACGAGGCATCACCATGAGTGACGGAACTCTGGTATTCCCTATCCAGTTCATCGACAAGACCCGCATTCCGAATGCCGGTATCATGTACAGCAAAGACGGCGGAAAGACCTGGCACATCCATAACCATGCCCGTACCAACACCACCGAAGCACAAGTAGCCGAAGTTTCTCCGGGTGTCTTGATGTTGAATATGCGCGATAACCGCGGTGGAAGCCGTGCAGTCTATACGACAACCGATTTGGGTAAAACATGGAAAGAACATGAATCTTCACGCACAGCTCTGAGAGAACCGGTATGTATGGCCAGCCTCATCAGTGTTCCGGCAAAAGACAATGTTTTAGGTAAGGACTTACTGATTTTCTCGAATCCGAACAGTACATCCGAAAGAAAGGACATTACCATCAAAATCAGCATGGACGGTGGAAACACTTGGTTACCCGAACACCAACTGTTACTGGATGAGGGCTATAACTGGGGATATTCTTGTCTTACCATGATTGACAAGGGAACCATCGGTATCCTTTATGAAAGCAGTGTGGCACACATGACTTTCCAAAGCATTAAGCTGAAAGATATTGTGAAAGAATAAGAAGCAGTGATGCTACATAGTTAATTATTATTTTATCTATTAGAGATCAACATCAAAGTCTATCTGTTTTACATTTTAAGCAGATAGACTCATTTTTTTCACCTTTTTATTTATAGAAAGCTGTACCCTTGTCAATTCTAAAACAAACAGTAAATCCGGACCCAGGATATGCTGTTCAGGAAGTATTTTTCACCACAAAAGACCATAATTTATATGCTATCCTAACGTCATATTCACATAAAAAAATAAAATTATGGGATATCAAAACAACGTCCAATACAACAATTCATCTGCTAGGCTATCCTCAGGCATTAAAATGGGAACAGGAAGGTAAATATTTAGTTGTATATTTACCACAACTGACTTTTTCTGAAATGCCATGTGAATATGCATGGACTCTTAAAATAACCAATATCCAATAACGTTATAATATGAAATATTTTTGCTTTTTGATAATCCTCTATTATAGCTTACCCTGTGCTGGAAAAATATTCCCTTCCCTTCTGCCACAGCCTCAAAAAATAGTTTATACACATGAAAAGCTAATATTAGATCAAATCTATCTGGAAAATACAGAAAATTTACAGGAATGGTGTGCATGGTTACATGAGACCAATACAACAGTAACATCTATTCCAGTCCCCAAAACTATCAAAATTAATATTCTACCTCAACTTCCCGAAATTCCTCTTAATAGCCAAGAAGGATATAAAATCAAAATAACCAACAACCAAATACATGTTTCTGCAACATCCTCAACAGGAACGTATAGAGCTTTACAAACCATACGACAACTGACATGTAAAGATAAAGATATATACTATCTTCCTACCTGTGAAATCACAGACTGGCCTGCTTTCCGCATCCGTGGATTCATGCACGATGTAGGACGTACCTATATTTCTTTGAAAGAACTCAAAAAAGAAATAGAACTCTTAAGTCGATTCAAAATCAATGTTTTCCATTGGCATCTGACAGAGAACCAGGCATGGAGACTGGAAAGCAAGCTCTATCCGGAGCTTAATTCTCCTCAAAATATGACACGGATGCCAGGAAAATACTATACACTCCAAGAGGCCAAAGAACTAGTCAAATTCTGTAAAGAACATCATGTAATGTTAATACCCGAGATAGATATGCCGGGACATAGCGAAGCTTTCAATCGAGCTTTTCATGCAGACATGCAAAGCCAAAAGGGCATGGAAATCCTAAAGAAACTGATGGATGAAGTCTGTGAAACTTTTGATGTACCCTATATACATATAGGAACAGATGAAGTGAAATTCACCAATCCGGAATTTGTTCCGGAAATGGTCCGCTACGTACGGTCTAAAGGTAAAAAAGTCATTTCCTGGAATCCGGGATGGAATTATCAGCCCGGTGAAATAGATATGACCCAACTATGGAGCTATAGAGGAAAAGCACAACCGGGAATCCCAGCAATAGACTGTCGGTTCCATTATCTGAACCACTTTGATACATATGCAGACCTGGTAGCTTTATACAATAGCCGTATCTACAATTGTGGTCAGGGAAGTGAAGATATTGCAGGCAGCATCCTTGCCATATGGAATGACCGTTATATCACCGATGAGAAACAAATCGTAGCAGAAAATAACTTGTATGCCAACATGCTGGCATTGGCAGAACGGGCATGGCTAGGCGGAGGCACGTGTTATTTTGACGGTCCAGAAACTTTACTACGGACAGAAACTCCGGAAACCAATCAGAAATTTGCCGACTTCGAACAACGGATGCTATGGCATAAACACCATACATTTGCAGGAGAACCGTTTCCATATGTCAGGCAGAGTCACGTAAAATGGAATATTACTGACGCCTTTCCCAACCAGGGAGACTTAAGAAAAAAATTTCCACCGGAAGATACAGAAGCAGAGACCTATGAGTATGAGGGAAAACGCTATAAGACTCATACGGTTAATGGTGCAGGCATCTATCTGAGGCATGTATGGGGGAACTTGGTACCAGGCTTTTACAAAAACCCACAGGAAAACCATACAGCCTATGCCACTACTTGGGTATATTCTCCAGAACAGCAGTCTGCCGGACTCCTATTGGAATTCCAGAATTATAGCCGATCAGAAAGTGATCTTCCTCCTGAACCGGGAAAATGGGATTACAAAGAAAGTCGCGCTTGGCTAAACGGACATGAACTGTTACCTCCCCAATGGCAAAGTACACACAAAGAACGGTCTAACGAAATACCTTTAACCAACGAAAACTGTGTATCAAGGCCACCCTTACAAGTACAATTACATAAAGGATGGAACAAACTCATGCTGAAACTTCCCATTGGTAAATTCCAAACTCCACAAGTAAGACTGGTCAAATGGATGTTTACAGCTGTATTTGTTACCCCTGATGGTACCGAATCTTTAGAAAATCTAATCTATTCACCCACTAACCCTGAAAAACAATAAGGACATGACGAAAAAAACATTTTTATTGCTCTTTACCTGGCTGACAGCCGTCACACTCTATGCACAACAGGACAAATCTCCTAAGTATTCCACTTACTATTACCAGCGTGCGTCACTTTTCGAGAGTCTTCCTGTTACATCCGAAGATATCATCTTTATAGGAAACAGCATCACCGATGGAGGAGAATGGCACGAATTATTCAATAATCCGCATGTCAAGAATCGAGGCATTAGTGGCGATACGACACAAGGTGTATTCGACCGACTGGATGCTATTGTAAACGGGCAACCAGCCAAAATTTTCCTGATGATTGGTATCAACAATGTACCACAAAACGAACCAGCAGATACCATTGCAGCTGGCATCCGACTCATTGTACAGAAAATCAAGCAAGTGTCACCTGAAACACAAATCTATGTACAAAGCCTGTTACCAGTCACCACTTATTATAATAAATTTTATGAACATACTTGCCACTGGAAAGAAATTCCGGAAATAAACCAGAAAATCAAGACCGTGACAGAAAAAGAACAAGTGCAATACATCGATTTGTTCTCACACTTCGTCGATGCCGAAGGACAGATGCAAAAACAATACACCAACGATGGACTCCATTTGTTGGGCAAAGGCTATCTGTTATGGAAAGAAATCATCACCCCCTATTTATAACCGAAATAAACTGACACTATGAACCGGAAATCTTTCTTTATCCTGTTTTTCCTCTTATTAACAGCTTCCTTATCACATGCTGACTCACCAACAAAAGTAGCTTGCATAGGAAATAGTATAACTTACGGTATAGGTACCGAGAATCCACAAGTCGAATCATATCCGGCACAACTGCAGCAATTATTGGGCCATGATTACCTTGTAGGAAATTTTGGCAAGCCAGGAGCGACATTACTCAATCACGGACACCGTCCCTACATGAAACAGCCGGAATTCCAGAAAGCCATGGAATTTGCCGGAGACATTGCCGTAATACACCTGGGTATTAACGATACGGACCCTAGAAACTGGCCCATCTACCGGGATGAATTCGTCAGAGATTATCTAGCCTTGATTGATTCCTGCAAGGAAGCCAATCCGCACTGCCGCATCCTGATATGCCGGCTGACACCTATTTCACACCGGCATCCGAGATTCGAATCCGGAACACGCGACTGGCATCGGGATATCCAACTGGCAATTGAAACAATTTCCCGTGTAGCCAAAGTACAACTCATCGACCTCCATCAGGCCCTATATGCCTACCCCTTCCTTTTCCCGGACGGACTTCATCCCAATCCGGAGGGTGCCGGTATACTGGCGCACACCGTCTATTCGGCCATTACCGGAGATTTCGGCGGCCTACATCTGCCTCAAACCTTCACCGACTATATGGTACTACAACGCAATCGCCCTCTGACTATAGAAGGGACAGCCAACGCCGGTGAAAAAGTCACAGTCTGCATTGATGGGCAACAACACACTGCTACCACAGGATACGACGGAAAGTGGAGCGTAACACTTCATCCTATCAAAGCCGGGAACAACTATGAACTGACTGTTTCCACTCATAAACAAAAACAGACATTCCATCATGTTGCGGCAGGTGAAGTCTGGCTTTGTTCAGGACAGTCAAACATGGAGTTCCAACTGTCGCAAGCTATCACAGCGGATAAAGATATTCCCAAAGCAGACAATACAGATATCCGGCTATATCACCTGAAAGGGAAATGGGCTACCGATAACCGTGCATGGGAAGTATCTGCATTGGATTCCGTCAATCATTTGCTGTATTATCAACCTACACAATGGAAGCCTTGTACCCCACAACAAGTTGCCGGATTTTCAGCTGTAGCCTATTACTTCGGGAAAATGATTCAAGATAGTCTGAACGTACCAGTCGGATTAATCTGTAACGCTGTAGGTGGTTCACCCACAGAAGCATGGATAGACCGAAGTACACTGGAATTCCAATTTCCTGCTATTCTGAGAGACTGGACACAAAACGACTTCATCCAAGACTGGGTACGCGAACGTGCCTTAACCAATCTTCAAAAGAAAACAGACAAACTGCAACGTCATCCATACGAACCTTGCTACCTGTACGAAACAGGAATCCAAACGTTGGAACAATACCCTATCAAAGGAGTCATCTGGTATCAGGGAGAATCGAACGCACATAACATGGAAGCCCACGAGAAACTGTTCAGTCTACTGGTACAAAGTTGGCGCAGGAACTGGCAATCACCCGAACTCCCTTTCTATTTTGTTCAGCTGTCAAGTCTCAACCGACCGTCTTGGCCGTGGTTTCGGGACAGTCAAAGACAACTGATGCAACAGATTCCCCATACAGGAATGGCCGTTTCATCAGACAAGGGTGACTCACTGGATGTACATCCCCGAGACAAACGACCAATCGGAGAAAGACTGGCACGTTGGGCTCTACACAAGGAATATGGCTTCTCGAACCTTCTCCCGTCCGGTCCACTGTTTAAATCGGCTCAGGTTGAGGGAAAACAGGTCGTGGTAGATTTCCTTTACGGAAAAGGGCTACAACCTTCCGATGGAAAAGAAATAATCGGATTCGAAATAGCTGAGACCGACGGACTATATTATCCGGCAAAAGCTACCATCCAAGGAGAACGCATCATACTGCACAGCCCGCAAGTGAAGACACCACACTTTATCCGATATGGCTGGCAACCCTTCACTAGAGCAAATCTGATGAATGCAGAAGGTCTTCCGGCTTCTACCTTCAGAGAAGAAATTTTTTAATCAATAGCAGCATCGATATTATATCAAACAATAGAGTTATCAACAAACTACGGTAAGAAGTCACCAATAATACTTTATTTGATAACTTCATTTAGACTTTTATTTAAGGTATTTATCCTGCTTAAACGACTTTAATTTAAAGGTTTATTTAAATAAAAAGCGTCTATCTCCCATAATTTCAAGATAGACGCTTTCCTTTTATATATCTGTCTGAAGTTACCCTAACGCAACTTCAGACAAAAAGGGTTACTTGCAGTTTCCAGCGCAACGAGGTTTGATCTGCTTGAAGAAATCATTACCCTTGTTGTCTACCAGGATGAATGCCGGGAAGTCTTCCACTTCGATCTTCCAAATAGCTTCCATACCCAATTCCGGATATTCTACACATTCGATGCTCTTTATGTTGTTCTGTGCCAGGATAGCAGCCGGACCACCGATAGAACCCAGGTAGAAACCTCCATGCTTCTTACAAGCGTCAGTTACAGCCTGGCTACGGTTACCTTTAGCCAACATAATCATAGAACCTCCGTGGCTCTGGAACAAATCTACATACGGATCCATACGGCCGGCAGTAGTCGGGCCCATAGAACCGCAAGCCATTCCCTTCGGAGTCTTGGCCGGACCAGCGTAATAAATCGGATGATCCTTGATATACTGAGGCAGGTCTTCACCACGGTCCAGACGTTCTTTCAGCTTAGCGTGAGCGATATCACGGCCAACAATGATAGTTCCGTTCAAAGACAGACGGGTTGCTACCGGATATTTATCCAGTTCAGCCAGAATTTCCGGCATCGGACGGTTCAGATCAATCTTCACAGCATTACCTTCACCAGCCTGACGCAGTTCTTCCGGAATCAGTTCACCCGGATTTGAGTCCAGTTTTTCAATCCAGATACCGTCTTTATTGATTTTACAACGGATGTTACGGTCGGCAGAGCAAGAAACACCCAAACCTACCGGACAAGAAGCGCCGTGACGAGGCAGACGGATAATACGTACATCGTGAGCATAATACTTACCACCGAACTGAGCTCCCAAACCGATGCGGTGAGCTTCTTCAAGAACCTGTTTCTCCAGTTCTATATCGCGGAATGCACGACCGTATTCGTTACCGGTAGTCGGCAGATTGTCATAGAAACGAGTAGAAGCCAGTTTCACAGTCAACAGGTTCTTCTCAGCTGAAGTACCACCGATTACGAAAGCAATATGATAAGGAGGACAAGCAGCAGTACCCAGTGTCTTCATCTTTTCTACCAGGAACGGAACCAGTGTAGCCGGATTCAAGATAGCCTTGGTTTCCTGATACAGATAAGTTTTGTTGGCAGAGCCACCACCCTTTGTTACGCAAAGGAACTCATATTCCATACCCTGAGTAGCTTCGATATCAATCTGAGCAGGCAGATTGCAACGGGTGTTGACTTCTTCGTACATAGTCAACGGAGCATTCTGTGAGTAACGCAGGTTCTCTTCAGTATATGTCTTGAAAACACCCAGTGACAAAGCTTCTTCGTCGCAATATCCGGTCCATACCTGCTGACCTTTTTCACCGTGGATAATAGCAGTACCTGTATCTTGGCAGAAAGGAAGTACACCCTTAGCAGCGACTTCTGCATTACGCAAGAAAGTCAAGGCTACATATTTATCGTTGTCACTGGCTTCGGGGTCGCTCAGAATCTTAGCAACCTGCTCGTTGTGAGAACGGCGCAGCATGAATGAAACATCACGGAAAGCCGCATTGGCCATTGCTGTCAGACCTTCTTTTTCGATTTTCAAGATAGGTTTTCCTTCAAACTCGCTTACAGAGACATAATCTTTGGTAAGCAGATAGTATTCAGTAGTATCTTTTCCGTGTTCGAACATCGGCTGATACTTGAATTCAGGTGTTGCCATAATTGAATGTTTTTAAAATGTTAGTTATTCGTTTGAAAGCAAAGGTACAAAGTAATATTGAATTTTTTCCTTAATTAGCGTAAAAATCTTTTTCTTTATCGGCTCGGCTCACTGCCCCATAGCACGCAACAAATCTTTTTGAAGTACATCCACTCCCGGGAAACCGACATAACGGGCCAACAGCTTACCGTCATAACCGATAACCAGATACCCCGGAATTCCGGTAATGCCATAAGATTTACACAAATAGTCCCATTGCGGTTTCGACAACCGGTAATGAACACCGTTCATACCGGAAACAGCACCTCGCCAGACCAGTTCCGGTGAAGTAGGTCCTGTCAAATAAATATAAACAATATCTTTTCCAGACAGGCTTTCCTTCAATGGACGCATAGCGGTAAAACTCTTCTTACACGGGCCACACCAGGTCGCCCAAAAATCCAACAGAACAGCCTGTCCACGGTGAGCTGCAAGGATAGCAGGCAAAATATCAGCACCTTGTACCAAGGTATCCAAATGTTCCACGACATGTCCTTTGACAGCCTTTTCACGGGCTACCAAAACCTCTACCAGCTTAATCCTTTCAGAGGTAAAATTCCGTACTTCAGTTGTCTGTATCTCCTCCAACTTCTTTTTATCAGGCGATGTCAATCCTTTCTTCTTCATACAATCCTGAATCACTGCACGGGCTCCGGTTATATCCTTCCACAACACAGAAGGCTCACGTAACTTACATACAGCATCCTGATAATCCGCATACCGATAGCCATACCAGCTATAGAAATCGTCAGACGCATCGGGCACTATTCCCCGTTGGGCCAACAAGCGGCACAGGTCGACATTCCAATTGGCCATCACATAATTCCGGAATGTCCGACTCACTTTCTTATCGTGTGTCAGTGCATTTTTCTTCTTGTCCATCAGCGAAACAAGCGATGCCTGATAGTCTTCGGCAGACATCTCCTTCATTTCCGCCTTTTCATCCGAAGTTAGGAACGCTTCCAGCTCCAACGGATATCCTCGTGTGGCCAGTTCAGTATTCAAGGCCTCACAACTCCCCGTATACCAAGCTTTCTGACGGTTACGGAACGTTTTCTTCAGTACCTCCGAACCAGACATGCTGAGACGAGGCAAGTGAATGTATACCATCATCTCCTCTCCCGGCATCATGAGAAGATTCAGCGAAGCTCCATTCACCTGTAAACGGGCAGGAGTACCAGTCAACAGGTTTGTTTCGATATGAAAGGCTCCATCCGGCAGAATCTTAACCTGCTTCGACCAGGCTTCCGGAAACATCCAATCAGCAAGATGAAGGGTCATTTCAATCTCCATAGACGGTTCATATCCTAACACATAGCCATTAATGATGTTTCTACCTACCTTCAGTACCGGTGTCGGAAGCTCCGTATCTGTACCGAAAGACTGACTCTCGAGGAAACTCGGCAGATATACGTAGGGTTCTTTGTCTACCAACTGGATGCCCCAGATTTTCCAGTTGAAATCCTTCTCTACAAAATTGATTTCATGAGTATCACGAGGTACAGGGTCAAAGGACAGGGTCACATAACTATGTCCGGACTCCGGAATCACATCAGGTTCCGTCAATCCATCAATAGAAACCTTATCCGTTTCCCGTAACCGGAACGATGCTTTTCCGGCTGTCAGGAATGTATTCGAAGAAAGCACCAACGGCTCACCGGGATTTCCATACATCACGGCATCCACCTGGGTATGGGCATCTGTCAAGATGATTTTCCGGATTTCAATCTTCGATGTATTCGTTGCAATAAAGCACGGATGCTCCACTTCTCTCCGTTCAGACACAGCAGCTTCTACACTTATACACAGCAACCAAACGAAACAAAACACCCACAAACTTCTCATTACATCCTCCTTTATCTTTATAACAGATTATCCAATCGAGCTATCAGTTCATTTCCCAATTCAGTTTTTACGCGGATATGTTCCAATACCGCCGTTACGAACGGATTGCTCTCGAAGGCTCCACGAACCTGTTCAAAATCGAGTTCCTGTTCCCTGCGGGTTCCGTCGGCTCCAAATCCGGTCATCGAGCTCAATGAGAACTCTTTACGGGCATCTTCATACACCATCTTGTCCAGTTCGACAACCGACTGCTGCCATTGCTTGACAATCGCGACAATGTCTTTTGCGGTAATCCGGGTTGCATCCAGCTGATAGAATTCCAGCATCTTCTCGTATGCCCATGTCCATTCGTACGTATAATAGTTCCGGTGCATTTCGGCAAACTGAGCATGCATCTCTGCCACTGTAGTCAGACTACCGGTCTCTATTTCCTGCATCAGACGTTCCACCTCACTCTTCGGAGCTATCAGTCCGGAAACATCCACCCATTCTCCGCCTCCTACCGGTGTATCCGGCTGCAGACGGGCACGGATTTCCTCGTCACTGGCAAAATGAAGGTTTTCCAATCGTTTGATGACCGAATTCCCCAAGAACTTATGGATTGCCATCTCATAGAACTTGATACCTTTATTCAAAGCCGAGTTCCGTATCTTTGCGCTCTGATAAGAGTAAATTTCGGAAGTCTCACCTGACACCTTCGACAAATCTTTCAGAATCATCCGTCCGGTCATCATCTTCTGGATGGTATAAGGACTCAAAAGATTATAATTAATCTGGTCCAACCTGTCCGGATCCTTGCGCTTATCTCGCTTCGGCCACTTCTGCGCGTCACGGATTGTACCTACACTACGCAGATTCACACCCGGTGCCAGATAAGTGGTATTCTTTTCCTCTATCAGATAAGAAAAAGGCAGATTAGACGTATCCGGATGTTTCACATGTCGGCCCATCACCAGAGAGAATGCACCGATACGTGCCGGCCACAGAATATAGGAATCAGAAGTAGTCTTGGCTCCACGCTCCAAAGCACCCTGATGAATCGGCCCTAACTTATACATGTGATTACTCTGGTTTGAACCGGAACCGGCATTCATGAACGAAAACATTCCCGCTATCAGCAACGTAGACTTGTGGTGAGTGACCGTAAAAGGCCCGGCAAAGATAGCACAGGCCTCGCCGTTCTCTTCCTGGCAGTTGCTGAAGAACAAGGAATCGGAAGCCGAATAGTTGTGTCCCATGTGACAAGCCTGCCCCACAAAACAACGGGACAGCATCGTACCGTCTTCCACATTCGAACCGCTGGAAATAATGAAGTCATCGCAAATGACACCAGAACCTATATGTACCGGATCATGCTCGTTACTGTTGATACTTCCGTTCTTCAGACGGCTAGTACCTTCTATCTGGCAATAATCTCCGACAAAAACATTCTTGATATAACCGGCATCTACGATGGTAACATGATTACCAATCTGTCCGCTATCCGAAGTACGTTCCTTCACATAAGCCTGTACAATCTCCTTCATCCGTTCAATCAACTGCGGACGATGTCTATACAAAGCCATGATATAAGCTTCGTGTGCCGACAACCGGTCATGAATCATCACTTCACGCCCTCCTGTCTCATTCAACACAGAAACTTCTACCCCGTTACCGAAACTGGTTTCTCTATCCACCAGAATGATATCCACATTCTCTATAAATGTATCATGCCCGATCGTATAATTGGCAATGTAGTTCTTAACGTTCTCTATACAGCAGTTATCGCCTACTGTCACATTGTGTAAGGTTACGCGGCACAAGCCGGCATGTTTGCTCATTCCCCCCGGTAACTGGAACTCTTTTTCAAATACTCCCAAACGGATGGTACCGGAAAAACGGGTATAGTGTATATGAGTAGGTGTGAAATTCTCAGCGACCTGTATATTCTCCCATGAATCAGCTACACAAAGCTGTTTCTCCAGCTGAGCAATCTCAGCCGGAGTCAGTAAACGATAATTTGTTGCCATAGTGCTATTGTTCTTCTTCGTAAGATTGGTACAGGAAATCATTGTACGGATATTTCTGTACATGAAGTTCCTTTACCTTCTTATATAAACGTTCTCTTAATTCTTCGATATTCACCTTGTTCTTGGCCGAAATGAAGATGCAGTTGTCGTTCAGTTTGGCCATCCAGGTATTCATCAGTTCTTCCAAGGTGATATTTTCCTTGGTTTTGGGTGTCAGATCATCTTCCGCCTTTTCTACGTAAGTATAGGCATCAATCTTATTGAAAATAATCATGGTCGGTTTTCCGGCTGCGCCCAAATCAGCGATGGTCTTGTCCACAATCTGAATCTGTTCCTCAAAGTCCGGATGAGAAATATCAACCACATGCACCAACAAGTCCGCTTCACGCACTTCATCCAACGTAGATTTAAAGGATTCCACCAAGTCTGTTGGAAGTTTACGGATAAACCCTACTGTATCAGACAACAGGAAAGGCAGATTCTCAATAATCACTTTACGGACAGTGGTGTCCAAAGTAGCAAAAAGCTTATTCTCCGCAAAAACTTCACTCTTAGCCAAAAGATTCATTAAAGTAGATTTACCCACATTGGTATAACCGACCAAAGCTACACGAATCAGGCGTCCACGGTTCTTCCGCTGGGTAGATTTCTGCGTATCAATTTCAGCCAGACGCTGTTTCAGCAATGTCATCCGGTTCAAAATGATACGACGGTCCATCTCCAACTGGGTTTCACCCGGACCACGCAATCCTACGGAACCTTTTCCTCCACCTGCACCGGAACCACCTCCCTGTCGTTCCAAGTGTGTCCACAAACGTTGCAGGCGAGGCAGCATGTATTTGTATTGAGCCAGTTCCACCTGTGTCTTGGCATTGGCAGTCTGCGCACGCATGGCGAAAATATCCAGAATCAACGAAGTACGGTCCAGGATCTTCACCTTCAGTTCGCCTTCAATATTTCGTATCTGTTTGGCAGAAAGTTCATCATCGAAAATGACCATACCTATTTCGGTCTCTTCCGATTCATTCTGCAATTCCAAGTATTCCTTGATTTCCTGCAACTTCCCTTTACCTACATACGTAACCGAATTAGGTGTATCCAGCTTCTGCGTAAACCGTTTTACGACTTCCGCCCCAGCTGTTTCTGCCAGAAAAGCCAGTTCATCCAGATACTCGTTCGTTTTACGTTCATCCTGGGTTTGGGTTATCAGACCCACCAGCACAGCTTTCTCAGTCTGTGCTTCAGAAATTACAAATTCTTTCATTCAATCTATTTAAATTCTTAATCACGCAAATATAACGAATTTTCTAACAAAAGAACAAAAGATTATGTTGAGATTAAGCAGAATAAAAAGTTACGGAGCTTCTGGCGAGAATCAATGACAGAATAAGAAGCAGATTACGATACAATTTCATTTCCCCGTTTAATGGCTTCACGCCTTCACAAGCCAGGCAGCAGCCTGGTATACAGGGCGTTTCCGGTGAAAGGGGATGTTTCACCGTGAAGGATATGTCCCGCGAGGGAGGATTCACGGCGGAAGGCCGTGCGGGGCGTCCGGCGGACCGACGGCACGACGGGACACAAAAAAAGCCCCGGACCTCCTTGCGGAATCCGGGGCCTCAAGACGGCGACTACCTACTCTCCCACTTGCGCA
>OHEP01000244.1_pt1 | contig 41760 bp, 37 predicted proteins | sample 1567271 | NCBI WGS metagenome assembly OHEP01 (sample SAMEA3879577, study PRJEB24766) | human gut metagenome | biome: human-associated habitat; feature: feces | place: USA | collected 1985/1987
ATGAGCGTAAATCTTATGAAAGGATATGATATGGGGCTTAACTATATCATACAAGGAACAATATGGAACGAGTTGACAAGCCTAAAGTATTTATTTCCTACGCATGGAGCTCAGAGGAATACAAGCAAAAAGTACTGTCCTTTTCAAAGCAGCTTATAAATGATGGCGTAGATGTCCTGTTGGACAGATATTTGGCTCCCGGAATTGATCTTACTGCTTTTATGGAATCAAGTGTAAATGATGAATCTGTAACGAATGTACTGCTCCTTATGGATAAGGTTTATACAGAAAAGGCGAACAAAAGACAGGGCGGTGTGGGAACGGAAACACAGATAATATCTCCGGAACTATACGGGAAAGTGGAGCAGACAAAGTTTATTCCCGTGCTTTTTGAGCGTGGTGAAAACGGTGAAATCTGTTCACCTACGTTTTTAAAGTCAAGAAAATTCATTGACCTCACCGATCCGGAAACCTATGATGAGGAATACATGAAGCTTGTTAAGCAGATATACGGAGTTCATGCAGTGGCAAAACCGCCGCTTGGAACAAAGCCGGCATGGGTAGATTCAGAGCCGTTGGTTCCGGTAAAGAAGATCACCGCATATAAAAGCCTTGCAAATTGCTTCTCCGAGAAAGAGCGGAGCGTTAAAATAAATGGATATCTCTCTGGCATAAAAAACAGCATAATTGAAGCTTTTACAGTAACCGAAAGTTACAAAGAGGGCAAGGCTTTAGAGCTTTATGAGAATGCTGTTCCGCTGCGGAATGAGTTCTTGCTTTTACTCAAACAGGTCGTTTGTGTCGAACATGGGGAAGAGCAATTAGGCGACTTCTTTGAAGATGTTCATAGTCTGATCCATAAGACATTTCTAGAAAATTGGAACGGAAAAACAGCAGGGCTGTTTGTAAACGAACTTTTTATTTATACAATTGCAGTTTATTATAAGTTTCACTTTTATAAGGAATTGTCGAGCTTCTTTACCAGACCTTATTTTATTGATGAGAATGGTATTAACAACTTTAGTGATCTGTATGTGTATAGTGATAGCTTTCAGCACGATATGGTTTCTCGTGATGGTAAGAATTATCATTCTGGGGCGGCAGAATTCTGGACAAAGAATATTTACGCCGATATTTGTTCTATTGATGAATTTATATTTGCTGATATTCTTGCCTTTAACTGCTCTGTATATGGAAATATACCATCTGGTACATTCTGGTGGTATCCGGTGACTTATATTTATGCGGGGTACAGTCAAAGTGCATTTAAAGGCTTTGCACAAAAATTGCAGTCAATAAAAGCGCTTACCAATGTGGCGGAAATGTTTGGATATGATATGTCAAATTCTCCAGTAGAGCAGTTCAGAACAAAATTCAAGTCGGTTGAAACTCAAATAAAGAACGGGGAGTTTAGAAGTTACAGTTATTCTGGTGTATTTTCTAAGGCGCCTTTATTGGGTTATTATATTAAATTCGATCAGCTGGGAATCATGAAATAGTATTATCAAGCGCCTTGCTTTTGCAGGACGCTTTGCTGATAATATTGCCTAAATAGTTGAATTGTTGTATCCGCCGAACTGATGCGCTGTATTATGCATTGGAAAGTTTTACGGGGATATTTGCGTTTAAACAGTTTTTTAAGACCAAATTAATTTCCCAGAAAGTTTCTGCATTCTGGAAGATTAATATAAATTGTGTCTTATTTCTTCAGCGAAGATATCAAGGCAGTTGCAATGGCTTCTGCATCACTAATGGAATTGTTTTTTCCAAATGTGATCCGTATTGTACCCTTGGCGAGTTTTTCGGGAAGCCTTATTGCCTGAAGCACATGAGATGTTTCTGTCCGAACAGAATCACAGGCGGAACCGGTTGAAACGTATATTCTCTTTAAATCAAGCTGGTGTAACAATGCTTCTCCGGATTTCTCCGGGAAAGATATGCTTATATGTCCCGGAAGCCGATTTTCAGTGCTGCCGTTAATGCTATATTTTATTTTTGAATCATCAAGCAAAGCAAGGAAATGTTCAGTCAGTTTATTCAGAAACAAAGTTGTATTGTTCATTGATAAAATGCTATTATTCAGTGCAGCTGCCATTGCAGCAATCGCTGCAACATTTTCAGTTCCGCCTCTGATACCTTTTTCCTGTGAGCCGCCGTTTATCAATGGCAGGATTTTTACGCCATTCCTGATATACAGAAATCCTACCCCTTTGGGTGCACCAAATTTATGACCGCTTGCAGACAGCGTATCTACCCCGAGTTGCTTGACATCTATCGGAATATGTCCCACTGCCTGCACTGCGTCTGTGTGAAAATAAGCTCCGTGAAGATGTGCAATATCAGCAAGCTCGCGGACTGGTTCTATCGTACCGATTTCGTTATTTGCTAGCATTATTGATACAAGACGAGGGGAGTATATTGTTTTTTCGAGCGTTTCCGGCAGGATTGTTCCGTCTTTTTCCGGGGCTAGGTAGGCAACCGGAAATCCAAGGTGTTCAAGCTGCTCGCATGCGCGGATAATCGCGTGATGCTCTATCTGGGACGTGATAACACAACTTTTCTCGTTGTTATACAGCACTGTGCCTTTTATAGCCCAGTTGTCGCTCTCAGAACCTCCTGATGTGAAGTATATTTCCTCCGGAAGTGCGTTTATGCATTCAGCGATAGTTTTGCGCGCCTTTGAAAGCGCCTTTTTCCCTTCGCGTGCGAAAGAGTACAGCGAAGATGGATTTCCGTATTCTGCTTTCAGGTATTCCTGCATTATTTCGTATGCTTCGGGATCTATCTGCGTTGTTGCAGCATTGTCAGCATAAATCATTTTTTCACCTCATTTGAACAGGGTACAGCCTTCCTCCTTGAATTCTTCGATCTTATCCAGAAGTTCGTCTGTCGTGCATTCCAGATAATCTGCAAGACAGTCAAGGCAGTAGTAATCCCTGATGTTTTCGCCCAGCATCTTTTTATTAATACCGATCGTATCTTTTTCTGTGATAGCCTTACCGCAGGCAATGCAATCAACCATTGAGAAAAGACTCCTTTATATCAAAATTTGGTACGTCCTTGCCCTTAAATTCATCATCAAGCAGCGCAAGTTGTTTTTTGATTATAGAGCGCATTTTCACGGCTGGTCTGAGGCAGTATTTCCTGAACTCGTTTGGAACGACGTCCTCAGAGGCGCGTACATTCGGGAAAAGCAACTTAAGATATGCGGTCGCAATGCGCTTGACCGCTTCCGTATCCCTTGTGTCGGAATGTTCCGGCACATCAACTATTTCGTCAACTACAGCACGATAGCTGGCATCGCTCCTCATAAGGTGTAGAATGGTACAGAAATATTCTGAATTGAGCGCCCATCCGGAAATTTTCAAGTCATCATGCATTCTTGGAATTTCCCAACCCTTTATGAACCCGTGGAAACGGTCGATAAGAGCGCTTTCCCTGAACATCGCCGGAAGCTCTGAAAACATGTTCTTGTATTCGTCCATGCTGTCCTGACTGATATTGCCGAGCAGAATTATACCCGCGTCTGCAGTACCCTCGTGTCCTGCAAATGAGATTTTTCCGGACTCCATGTATCCTTTGAGTGTAGTGCCGATTTCATCTCCGTTGGGGAATACCAGCTTCTGAACTTCGTCAAATGCTACGAAATCGTTATTGTATACGATTCCCGGAGTGCGTTTGCTGAGGTCGTAGAACAGCTTTGCACGGGTCATAACGCCAGTGGTAAGGTTGCCATTTTTGTTTATCTGACCGAAAATATATGACTTTCCAGTCCCTTTTGGAGCAAGCTCGATCAGATTCAGACGCTTTTCAACAAAGGGAAGCAGTCTGGTTATCATCATGAGTTTCTGATGCTCGTCCTCATAGCCATCAGCATTGTAATCTACGGCTCCAAGAATGACATCTATCCACTCGTGTATGTTAAATTCAGCACGAACGTCCTTGTAATAATCAAGGTCTATTGAATAAGGGCAGAAATTCTGAAAGCTGATCAGCTTGATCTTTCCTGCTTTTTTCTGTGATTCATCCGGGTATCTGTATCCAAGCTCGATAACACCCCATGTGTCACGGCTGTTTACAAGTTCGTTCTTGCAGCATTCCCATGCTTGCGGCTCAATGATGGTTTCCTTGTTCGTCAGCCCGAACTCAGGCAGGGAAAATGTGACCTCCTGATTCTTTATATTGATATCTACTGATATCTTTGTAAGGAATTTGACCCGTTCATTTTCTACAATGATACGGTTTTTTATGCTTATCCATTCGTCCTTGCGCGGAATGTATGTGTGAATGAAGTCCGATACCTCTCCGATATCGAAATTTCCATCTTCATCTTCAAATTTTTTCAGCAGCCAGTCACGGAGAAATGACGGCAGGCTGAGTGCAGAGAAGAAATTGCTCTTTTTAAGGTCCTTGTATACGACCATTTCATCAAAGCATTCTCTAAGCTTTTCAACCATGTTGATCTCCTCCTGTCAGAATAATTCCTTTTCGCTTGCGCCTTCCTTCTTTACAGTGAAGGAAAGTCCCGTTTTTACGACTGTGCTTCCTGAATACACATCGGCTGTGTATTGTTTTGCTTTTCTGATGTCCGGCATTTTGACAGTGTACGCTGTACCATCATATTCTGCTTTATAGAAATTCCCGGATACCAGAATGGACACATCGTTCAGACGTGTATTGGAATACAGGCGTATCTCAGCCTTCTTTCGGAAACTGATGGTTATTTCCGGGGTCAGTATCGTTATTTCTATACTTTCCGGTGCGATAGTCAGCGCAATCACAGGAACTGTAAGTTCTTCGAGTGTCGCGCCTCCATGTACTTCGACATTAGCAGCACGTCCACCTTTGAATCTGTCGTAATTTGCAAGGACGTAGTAATCCCCTGACTTGGTGGCGCAGGAAACTTCGCTGATGTCATCGGTCAGCGCGCATACACGTCCGCTGTGAGTGCCTTTAGAGTTCACGTTGATATCAAGAGTGTGCTCTTTTATAACCGCTAGTCGGCTTGCCCCGTGATCTGAAATCATGTAAACGGTAGAAAACTCACCGCTTTTCAGTTTCTTTTTTGCAGTGCTCAGGACATTGCTGATTATTTCCAGTTCTCTGATAAGATGAGTCGGATATTTGTTCTGCGTGTAGTCAAAGTTCTGTTCGCCGTGGTGCTTTATATCATCAAGCTTTTTTATTGAGTATACCGGAGCACCGGCGTTCTCGAATGAAGTGACAAAATCTTTGTTGCAGAATGTAAGCGAGGGAAGCTCGCACCGACAGATAGTTACATTTGCAGAAAGTTTCATTTCGCTGCATTTCTGCATTATCCAACTCAGGTATTCTACACCCATCGCATCAACAAAATACAAACAGCTAGCCGATTTGTCCAGCTTTTCAACTACTTCGCTGCGTGGTGGAAGAATGGCGTTATAGTCGCGCTTTTCAGCCTGCTCGTATACTAGCTGCTCAAAATCCGGGAATATCCTGTTGACGAGCTTCTCATATTTGTATTCGCTGAAATACCTGTTCAACAGCTCGTTTCCGTAATTGAACGGTTGGAGATAAAAGTACAGGTCGGGATACACGTTTTTAAGGGTTTGTTCGATTCGGGTGCGGTCTGATTTATCGTTGCACTCTGAAAGGACAGCGATAATTTTTTCACGTTCAGCTTTTGTGCAGTCGGTGAGATAGGGGAGAGGATCTCCTTTTTCAGCACAGACTATGGAGCAGAAGTCAATGGCTTCGTCATCTGTATTTTTTAGTTCTGAAAGGAGCTTTTTCCTTTCAGAATAGAAATCGCTAAATTCCTTTGAGTCAGCGTCAAATGTCAGAACGCTGCGGTATATTTCATGAATGAGCTGTGCAGGCATATGGGCGTGTTCAGCGGCAATGCTAAGGTACATATTACGCTGTGCGCCACATAATTTAAGAGCGATGTAATACAGCCAGCGCCTGAAATCATCGCTTGACTGAGTAGCTTCAAAGCTGGCGTCAAGCTTATCGGTGCTGCCAAATTCACTGCTGATATATCTGTCCCATGAGCCTGATCCAGATAGTCCGTCAAGAGCCGACTGCCACTGCTCCTCGCTTCCGAAAGAAACGTTTAGTTTTTCGGTAGACGGGTCGATCTCGCATAAGGCTTCATATGCGGTTTTCTGTTCGGTTATGGGAATGATCGAGCAAGGATATGATGATTTGGTTTTCTGCGTTCGTACCGCCAGTTGCTCGGGAATATTCCCCTCTGAGATAACGGCAGACAGCATGTTTATTCCGCTGATGTACCGGCATTTTATATATTCCGGCATGTTCGGCGAAACAAATCGCAGCTCCGGCTTGGGGTCGGGGTTGCCTTCTATATCCCACACAAGACGGCTATAGCGTGGGTCTGTGAATTTCAGAAGCCCAGCTGGCTGGTGACATAGCATGATGGTACTGCAAGGCACCTTTGCATACTGAATAAGCTGGCTTATTTTGTCTGACAGCTTTTCTTCGCCAAGGAGTTTCCATTCCGTGAAAAAACCAGACAGAACAACAGGCTTTTCTTCGTTTTTCAGTGTATTTAAAAGCGCACCCATATCGGGAAGCTCATCGTCCCTGCTGAACGCATGAGCTTCGATGAGGCGGGTGTTTCCTATGCACAGCTGCTGTCTGATATCCAGCAGAACAGCGGCGCTGTCACAGCAGATAAACCGTATTTGGGTATCATCAGAATCGAGATATTTCTGCGCCCTGGTGATAATTTCGCTGGCTTTCATAGCTGCCTCCTTAGTTGTCCTTGATTATCTCCATGCCGACTGTCATATTGCTGCGGATAAGCTCCTTAAGATATTTCTTGACATCGGCAACGTCCATGTCGTCGATTTTTTCAAGAGCCTTGTCGCACCCCGATTCGTTATACTTGAACTCCGCCATTTCTTTCAACAGGCGGTCTATTGATGAAAGACCTATCCAGTCGTAAGGCTCGGAACGGAGAGAATCCCGTAAGTGCTTTTTGACTTCTTCGATATTATCAAGCAGCACATCGTAGCCCTTGATGATTTTTTCGCGGAACGCCTTGTCACGCTTCTCCTCATTGCTGAGATCAGCTATTGATGTCGCACTTTCAAGGTACTCGATTGCTTTGTCAATCATTGCAGGGTCGTACTGACGGCGGCTGTTAAGCAGGTCGAATACAGACTTTGCCTCCTGATATTCGCCGTCAGGTATCATGCAGAGTATTGGCATCGAATACTTGTCCGACCACTCTCTCGGAGTTCCTGTGTCGGTTTTGCTTATCCAGAGTTCTTTCAGCCTGAGCGAACCTTGTGTGCTTGCAAATTCGTCAGCCTTGCGCTTGACAGTATTCTGATATTCCTGCTTGTCAGTCGTGAATAAGTTCACAGGCAACGACTTGTATATTTCCTTGATATCATCAGGTGAAAACTTTGAAAGAATATAAGAGCAGACCTTGCTGAAAAGCGGCAGAGGGTCGTTGTATAACTCAATAAATTTCTGACCGAGCGCAGTGATATTGTCAAGGAACGCCTGACGTTTTGCATCAGGGAGAGAACCGGTTTTTACAATATCAAACAGCATTCCCATCAGCGGTGAAACGCTTTCCCAGTCGTTTATCGCATAGAAGTAAGATATTTTGATGTTTCTGCACTTGTCAGTCCACTCGTTCAGTGCGCCCTCAAAATCAATGCTCTTTGGAAGATATCTGTTGCTTTCATTGATGATTTTATATTCGAGAATAACTTCCTGAATTTTTAGGTCTGCGGTATCCTTATTCCACACCCAGTTTGCGTCATCAGCGTCAAATTTCTTTTTCAGTCTGTTCATGTATCTGCCGTTGTCGCCGATCTCGTCTGCAAGAAGCGCAAGCTCGCCACCATTGAATCTGTTGATATATGCGTTCATTCCAGAGGCGCAGTTGTCCCGCGTGATGACCGCTTTAAGGTCGGTAGATGCGGATTTGTTGTCGATGCACAGCCTGCCGATTTTAAGCGCAATATCAGTTTCGGTACTGTGCTGGCTGAGATTGTTGGAGTTGGCTATTCCGCCGAACAGGTCGATAAGCTCCTCAAGTACGCTCTGGGGAGTGCTGAGAGTAAGTTTCGGGAGGACGTGCTTTACACACCATATCGGAAACACAAGGGTTTTTAGCTGCACGCGTATCTTGTTCCTTGTGGCTTCGATGGACGAGCATACGGCCGGGTCAATTCCGAATATTTCAGCGGACGATGCGGTAAATTCGCGTTCTTCCGCAGTCATGGTGACGATGTATTTTTCCTTGTATCGCGCGATAGGAGTGAGGTGGTGCTTGATTATTTCGGATACCATATCCTTGAGTTTTACCGTGCTCATAGGTTCGCTTGTCATTCCGTCCGACCAGCTGTATGCGGAGCTTGCGTATTCTTTCAGTACAACGCCCATTATGAATGCAGTCAGATTGCACGGCATGAAACCGAACGGCTCGCTGATAAGCGCGTCGTAAACTTTGGATATTGATATCCGTCCATCCGCCTTGAAATCGGCTGCGATCGTATCGTCCACAGCCTTTTTTATTTTGGAAATACGCAGGGAAGGATCCTCTTTCCAGTATTCCTTTGTATAAACATCGCATTCAAGATAGTTAAGCAGATTTGTCTGCGGGTTTGCAGAACGGAACAGTCCGGAAAGATTACCTGTCACACCGCAGTCAACTCCGGCTGCAAGCGAGGAGGACAGCCACATAGTATCGTTTACGGATCCGCCATTCTCCAGACCATATGGGTAACGCTTTCTGCTTATCAGGTGTAGCGTATTAGCGAGAGTCTTTATGTCAGGTACGCGCTCACCGTCAGGCTTGTCGTGAGTATATACGATAAACTCGCCATTGCCAATCTTGTTGCGCCATTCCTTGAGGGCTTCGCCGGCGAGTTTTTCATACTGGTTTGCCTGCTGATTGTCCTTGTTCCGCTGGTACTGCGCGTTTGCCATTGCGTCGATATATCGGTCGTAAAGATCCTTGCCGAGCGGCGACAGGGAAGTGTCAACTATAACGACATCGTAGCTACTGTCATTGACAACTTCCTTGATAGCTTTGAATAGTTGAGTGGATTCTGAATCGTCCTTTGAATATGCTGTGAGCAGACCGATACGATTTCCGGACACAGTGCTCCTAAGTTCGTTTGCAAGCCGTTTAATATCGGAAGCGCAGCAGTTCTGTGTGGCATAGCGAAGTTTCATTGCACCGTCAAGCACAATGGCATTGCCGACCTGACCGCTTTCGACCAGGCTGGTAGTAGAGCGCGTTCTGAGTTCCGGCTTGAATTTTTCTACAGCGCTGGTATCAGTAATCGCCGTAAGGGCAGAGTAACAGGTCTTTCCGGCACCGAGCGGCTTTTCAAAGAGTATCTGGTCCTTGACCAGTTTGTGAGCGATACGGGAAGCTTCGCTGCTGCCGAAGTTGGAGCCTTCGAAAGCGTTGTCGAGATTCTTGTCGTTTGGAATATAAAGCTCAACGGTATTGCCCGTGCGCTGGGAAATAGCCTGAAGCAGCAGTACTGCTTTCAGCACTCTGTTCTCGTCCCTGTCGAGCTTGTGCGCTGCCGCTCTGGGATAACAGTCGAGTATAGCGCGGATATCAGGCGTCAGAAGCTCCTTTCCGTTTTCGTAAAAGAATTCCCACAGCATGTCAATGGTCAGAAGCGGATTTTCGTCATACGGACCGCAGTTCTTTATGTACCACTGGAATCCCTTGATATCGTCACCACGGTCGTTCTTGATGAAATCGAACATGCTTCGCTGGTTGGAACCGAAAGCCGCTGAAATATCCTTCAGCATGAGGGCAGTATAAGGGTGTATCGGGAGAATGCTCTGCAGTTCTTTGTCGGAAATGTGAGCCTTGTTCTTTATCAGATTTCTGGATTCGTGTGTTCTGTCGTAGAGGTCGTCAACAGTTTCGGTCCATTCCTTGCGGATAACCGGGTCGTCTTTCTTTTCCATTGCCGCTCCGAGCAGACGGAACGCCATTGTATCGGGCAGAGTTATCCTGCAGATGGGGTCAATGAATCGACCTTTGATCTTGCCGAAGTCCTTATCATTAGCAGAGAATATATTTTCGACATCGTGAGTTACGATTATGAAATAAAAAGGCGAACTGCTGCTGAGATCCGCAAGCTTCTGGAAACCAGTCAGCGAACGCATATTGTTCCTGAAGTATTCAGTAAACTCGTCCCATATAAAAATCAGGGCTTTCAGGTTATTTTCCCTGATAACGGAGTTTATCCATTCGGTAAGACGGTCAGGGTCGAGCGAAAGCGCTTTGAACTGGCGTTCTTCAGCGACTTTCATTACCTTGTCCATTATTTCCTGAAGACTGGCTCCGCTGTATGAATTAAGCTTGCTGATAATGTCGTCTGTGTTATCTCCACCGAACAGGTCCTCATACTGTTTTGATATTAGAGTGTTGAAGTATACCTTGTTTGCCTCATCAGAAAGCCATTCGACGGTAGAATCACGCAGGGAATTTTGACCCATGCCGGAAAAGCCACCGTCTTTGAGGGCTTCGATTATGCTGTTCTGTATAGCGAAAACAAGGCTGTTGTCGTTCTTGATATTCGACGAGCCATACCTGTGTACGGTAAGTATTTTGTCGCCTGATTTTATCTGCGAGAACTGGTTGTACAGGTCTCCGGAAAGCTGATCCTTATATTTGTCGAAGTATTCTATTGTGGCTTCGGGAGAGGCGTCAAGCAGCTTTTTCAGAGTAAGAACGGCGTGGGATTTACCGGTTCCGTATGCGCCCTCGACCCAGATGGAAACTTTCTGTTTGCGCGTAACTACGCTTATGGTATCGCGAATAAGCCCTACAAAAGATTCGTGGGGGTAGAACTTTTTCCAGAGGTCTGGTTCCTTGTTTATTATCGCTTCGTTGACCTGCGGGAAGTACTCCGGGTCTATATTGAAGTAATCTATGTATTTTTCAGCCATGTCAGTTCCTCCTTAAAACAGTTCAAGAACATCAGAAGATGATTTGGTATTTACCAGGTCTATCTTGTCGAGGTCAAGAGTGAACGAAGCATTGATAAATTCGGGATAATTGATTGATAGTCCGATAAGTATCTGCTGCATTGAATCACTGTCTGTGCCAAAAATCTGTGTAGGACTGATTCCGGCGCTGTCCACATCGTGATCCAGCAGACGGCGAAGCGTGAAGTGATAGTAATCACCGCAAGCCTCCGCGAACTTGTAGAGCGAATACAGGATCACCCTGGGGTCGGGATCCTGCCACGGCTGGCGGACAAGGCTGTTCATGGACTTCTTTTCACCGGCTGTTGTCTGCTTGACGGTGATGTCGGGAATACCCAGACCTATTTCCTTGAACGCCTCATTTGTATCAAGAATAGTTTTGAAACCGTTCCAGAATTCGCTTTTGGCTTTTTTTGTGGTATCTTCACCCATATCAATATCAAGCTGACGTTCATAATAAGTTTCATTGAACGGAATATTCTTGATATACCACTGAAAAGCGGGTGTGTATGCCAGATTACAGAGCATGAGCGCCCATGAATTTGCATCAGAAGTACCCATTCTTGTGATAAGCTCACCGAAGGAGGTAAGCTTCCTTTTAGCGACTATTCCGGCGTCAGTCATGAACCCATACATTACGTCAGTTTTTCTGTTGCCGGGTTCAAATGAATTGTCGTCAATGAACGAGTTTATCCACTCTGCGTCTACACCGACGCTCAGATATTTGTTGATTCCTTTTAATGATTTCATAGCTTTACTCCCTCTTATAGAATTGTAGTATAAACAGCCACTGAGTATTTTCAGGCACTCATGGCATTTGATACATTTGTCGGAAATCGTTATTTTTCCATCTGACATGCTGATATTCCGGTGTGGACATTCAGCAACGCAGGTCTTGCAGAAAATACAATACTGTGATTTGGCAAGCACGCTTTTGAAAAGAAAGATAAATTCAATGCTGTTCTTGCTGTTGCCTAAATTCTCAATTTCTATCAGACCACCATTTTTATCTTCTGATTCACGACATTTGCGCCAGACACCGTTATATTCCAGCATGATTTCTCCGCTGTTTTCTTCGATAATGCCCATGGTTTTATACCATGTTTTCCAGACGGGGTTCAGCTTATTTACCGAAAATTTGAGATATGCCGGCGTTTCATTAAGCTGAAATCTGTCCTCTTCAGAAAACTTTAGCTCCCGTCCGCTTAGCCGTGATTTCCAGCCGCCGGTTTCAAGAAATATTTTAGCATTATCGCCGGAAAGGTCTTTGGCACTGTTCTGAGTTATGCGTTCGCAATATTCGTCAACAAGCTCGGGAAAACACTGCCGTTTGATATATTCGTGTTTTTCTGATGAATTTGGACACATTATACAGCCAACCCTGTTGAATCCGTATTTATATGCATCATTGAGCAAAAGTCCTTGTGAGTAGATATACAAATAGATTTCGGCAGAGGACCATTCAAGAATAGGGTGAAAGCTGTACTGACCTGCCATTTTCTTTCCCATGCTCATTTCGTCATATCCTGATCTTGATACGCTTTCATCTCCTCTTACTCCGGTTATCATTACGCAGCGCAGCTTACCGTTGGCAAATTTGTCACTAAGCATATTGATAACAGGTGCGGTTTTATGTACTGTACAGCACCATCTGACTTTTCGGGCTGGCGGACCGAAAATATTCCATGATTCTTTAGAAGTCATGTTTGAAGCTGCTTCGAGGAATTCAATACCCTCATCAGAACATTTTCTGCTAAGTTTTTGAACGAGTTCGGTCGTGGTTGGGAATTCCATGTCGGTATTGCCGAATACTACTTTAAATTCATTATGCGGCAGCGCACGCTGAACGATATCCAATGCGACAACGCTATCTTTTCCGCCACTGAATGCAACGTAAAATATGTCAACTTTCTTCCTGTAAGAAATATAGATGTTGAACACCTTTTTTATTGTGTCCTGAACAAGCGCTTCGAGTATCGTATGATTTTTAGCCACCATGAGCGGTATGTTAACAGGAATCAGCGGTTTTCCGTCAGGCTCTGGTTCTTCAAGCAGAACCAGTTCAGGGGCGGTATAAAGCGTGCCACCCTTAACAGAAGCGACCTTTCGCCCGTGATACCAGTAATTGTTGGCTTCTGCCCACATATATGGAGCTGAATCATCTTTGGCGTAATTCCAGTACTTATCGAAGCCCAGAATATCAAGCTCCTTGTAATAAACGGGTCGAGGCTCCTTGCTCATTTTCTGCTGTGCGCTGTTGAGCAGTAGACCTCCCGTTTCTTCGTCCCAATCGTATGAATACATATATTAACCTTTCGAGTTCCTTAATTTTTTTGCAGAGGAGATCACATAGCTGATATCGTTATAACGCCTTGTAGCGGTGAGCTCATTTGCGACCGCCCAGCTCATGACATCTTTTTCGCTGAGCGGAACATTGCTGTCTGCGGCAGCATGGGCGAACAGCACCCTGAATTCCTCAAATTCAGAGCCTTTGCGGACTATCGCTCCAGTCAGACCTTTGCTGAAGCTGTTGTGAGATAGGCTGAATTTCTTGCTGAAGTGGAATACATAGCTTTCCAGAAGATAACTGTTCCATGAATACCCGGCGTATGGGAACGACATGAATGAGCCGATATTGCTGAAAAGCAGATAGTCTTTTGAAAAGAAGTTCTCAATTGCAGAGTCTATTGCCTGAACGTTGAAATTCAGAGAATCAAGCGAAATAAATTCTGATTCGCTTATTCGCATTGAATTTGCATACACCTGCTCGAAATTGATCTGCGTGTTCAGGTCGTCTTTTAAGCCATCAAGCTGGTCGATAGTAAACCTGCTGTTATGTTTGCAGAAATCAGCAAATACCTTAGTTATAGACAGATTATTCTCTTTGCTGATGATTTTGTTGTTGAAGTGGAATTTCCCGTCCAGCTTGAATTCGAGAAAATCCCTGAAGCCTGCCACTGTAAGGAATGAGTACCTTTCGATGATCTCCGGAGTTCTTTTCTGAATCATGTCGTAAAGTTCTGAATCAGTGACATAATCCTTTTCATCAATAATGCTGTTTATCATTGATGATATTTTTTCCAGCTCCGATTCATTTATGTCAACGATGTCTGCAAGCAGATATTCTCCCTTGCTGTTATGAATAAAGCATGGCTCTCTTGAAAGGGTCTGTGAGATCCTGTCCTTTGGAATGTGCGAAAGCGCCTCGCATATATTCTCCTTTGAGCAGACACTTCCGGCGTTTCGCAGGAAGTTTTGAATTTCGGATTTGACATCGGATTCACCAGTTTTGCTGTTTGACAGGCAATGGGTGCGGAAATAATATTTATTTCCTGTAATAGTTTTAAGATAGTCGCTGAGCATTTCTGCATTATTTATCTGGCTGTTCAGAAGGTCATCTGAAAATTTGTCAAACAATGCGCTGAAATATATGGAGCTGACGCCTGATTCGAAAGTTTCGTCTATATATTTCAGCATCGTGTTTCGGATATTTTCGCTGAGCATGGTTTCCGGGAGATATGATTTCCCACCACTTGTGATGGTTAACGACCTAATCATTGACAGGATTTTATGATCGTCAGCAGACAGTTCCTCTCCAAAATGACTATTCCAGAGTTTGCGGAATCGTCTTAGCTCTATTGATGATCCAAATGTGAAACCCCTGCAGAAATCTTTTCTTATAACCTCGAGGTATTTTTCGCTGTCATTTGCCCGAGAAGATTGAACGGATTTTGTGGCAGTCTGAGCACGTGATGTAATGGAATCAGTCGTTCTGCCGGCGGCAGTATTGAAGTTCTGGTCTGTGTACCAGCCGTCCTTTGCGCGAAATTCGGTGTTGCTTCCGAAGTATGTGTCAAAATTGAAAATGACGCCTTTCTTTTTGCATTCCCTTACGAATGGAATAACAGCGCCGAATATCCATAAATGACCGGAGGGGCGTTCGTCAAGATATCGAATATTGCATTTCTTTATCGAAGATATCAGGTCATTTTCCAGATAATAAACAACAGGCTTTTTATCCTGATGTGTCATTGTAACAGAGGACTTGTTTTCAGATTCGACAGGGGCTTTTGTGTTATTCTTCGGCGAGTGATGACTGATATAACTAGAATACAGCGACAATGCGATTGCAAATTTGCCGTTCTTGCCCAGAGTGCTGCGCTGTACCATTTCGATAAGTTTTTTTGCTTTTTCCGGTTGAGTTACTTCAAATATATTTTTATCAACAAATCCCTGCGTTTTCAGGTGATAATTTATACTGCTGAATGAAAAATATAAGTCTGATAATTGATTTGGGTATTTTTCCTTTGCCCAATCATAAAATCCAGTTTCAAAACTGAAAACTGAGACAGCAATCGGATCAGCAGATTTAGGCTTGTGGTTATCAGGGTCCTCAGTTATTGTTGATTTAGTGCCAGGACTTTCTTTATGAGAATTGTATACTTTCCTGAGCACTTCGTCAGTGCAGGGAAGCCCCAATTTTCCGTCTGATAACAGATGCATCATCTGGTGCCGGGTCATAATAAGTTTGTTCTGGGGTTTGTCAATTCTGAGTGACAGCTTACTTAATACGCTTGCTGCAGAAGCTTTTTTCTGGAATTGTTTCATGCATTCCTGATATATCATTTCTGCTTCGTCGTATGTAAAGTCGATCAAAGCTGGTTTGGAAACCGCTGGTTTTGTGGAGATAATTGTTTTTTTGACAGTCTTGACCGGGGAGGCAGGCATTTCCGCCTGGGAACTGATTTCGGCTAAGACAACTATCCGGACTTCCGATAGAATCACACCAAAATACATGAGCAGCTCTTTTATATTTACAACAGTATCTCTTGCGGAATAATTCGATTCAACATAGCCGCTTTGTTTAAGCCTGCGCGGCTTTATAAGATTGATAGGGTCATTGCTGAACATATCTCTTGTTCTGCCATTGATTTTGAATGAAGATATGTCGCCGAATTTCTCTTCAGAGAGAAGACATGTCTGATACCAGGTATCAGCCCACGATTTTACAGAGTGGACTCTATTGTATATAAATATGCTCAATGGGGTCGTGTAGCGAAGATCCTGGATATTTTCCCAATCTATCAGGAATGTACTCATACAGCAACCTCCCGATAAATTGAAAAGCACCCACACTTGTCGCTCTGCATTTTGAGCGGCAAGTCCAGGTGCTTTTGATTATTATATATAGCCAAAAAAGACAGAATTACCCTACTTCTGTCTGTCTGTCTGTCTGTCTGTCTGTCTGTCTGTCTGTCTGTCTGTCTGTCTCATTGTTGCATAAATCATCTGATTTGTCAACCCCTCACCATGTGTTTCTTTATAAAATTATAGCACAATTTTTAGAAAAAATCAAGTCCTTTTTGTGCATAATGTGTATCACAACAGATGCAGATTCGTAAAATAGTCAGGAAAACCTGCTATAGTATTGCATGAGCTTTTCGTTGCAGATCGTTATGATCTCATCTTTTTCTTCTTGGGTAAGCGTTTTCCAAACTGTTGGTTCAACTTCAATTATTCCAAGAGTTTTTGTGTGTCGCATCATCTGCATATCCTCAAAACGCTTGAATGGATTCGCGAGAATATTTCGCTGGGCTTCCTTATCGGTGTAACCGCCCTTGGTAAAAATACTGTTCGGCTTTTCAACGACAAGTCCCGCTGAACGGCGCTGCTCATAGAAATCCCTGAAATATGCTGAAATATCATCAAGTCTGACTTTGCCCCTGCTATCGGCCTTTGCAAGGACAGCTTTAAGAAGCACCGGCTTGTATGAGTAGCTCATATCCATCTGCCTTACCATGTCCATGAACAGCAGCTTTCGGTTCTCATCATTTATGAGCCGCCAGCCGTATTGTCTGGCGGTGGCTTCAAGTGTTTCCTCCTTGAAGTACCTGAATACACGATGCTCGCTCATTGGAACGATGAGATCAGGAATGATCATGCCCTCGCGAATGTATCGCTCGACTGTTTCCGACTGAACATCTACACGGCGGATAAATTCCATCTGGGATATCATTCCGGCGGCTTCCTCCTGCCAGTTGAAAATATCGACCGCTTCGTAGTCAGTGGCACTGACAGGGTAATCAACTATTGCTTCCGGCTTTTCACCTTTGGAGTATAATTCAGAGTCAGCGGCTTTTTGCTGCCTGGTTCCAAGAACCATTTTACCGGGTTGATAGTCTTTAAGCCTGAATAATCGGTGCAGTGAATACGGCATATTATACTGACTTGCATTATCCACAAAATCAAACACCATAAGGCACTCCTTACCGTCTGCAAGGCGCATTCCGCGGCCGAGCTGCTGTGTATAAAGAACCTTTGACATAGTAGGACGCGCCATGAAAAGCACCTCGGTTTCCGGGCAGTCCCAGCCTTCATTTAATAGGTCGCAAGCGCACAGAGCCTTTATTTCACCTTTTGAGAATCTGGCGAGGATCTCTTTTCGGTCAGCAGGCTTCATGCTGCCTGATACTGCATATGCAATGCCTCCGCGTTCTCTTATCATAGCGGCAATCTGTTCAGCGTGTCTGACGCTGGCGCAGAAGATAACTGTGCGTTTTTTGCTGACATATTCCATATAAGTATCCACTATCAGCGTGTTGCGTTCAGGAACGTATATTTTGCTTTCAAGGTCGCGGATATTGTATTGCACACTGTTGAAACGTACCTTAGTGAGGTCGATGTTGGTATGTATTCTTATACATCGCACGGGGACAAGTTCTCCGATTTCAACAGCGGTCTGGATATCCAGCTTGTGGGCAGTATTGCGAAAAATCTCAAGTATGTCCTTATCGTCTGCACGTTCCGGTGTTGCGGTAAGTCCGAGGGTAAATTCCGGCTTGAAATATGAGAGGACCTTTTGATATGTTTCTGCAGAAGCATGGTGTGCTTCGTCAATAATGATATAACCGAAGTCGGTATCCCGGAATTGTTCAAGATTAAGCGCAATGCTCTGTATGCTTCCGCAGACAACGAATGAATCTGGCTGTTTGATATTCTCATAATATCGCCCGATGTCAGCTTCGTTCCATAATTCTTTGAAAGTGTGGTATGCCTGCTCAACAAGTTCGTGGGTATGCGCAATGAAAAGAGTACGCTTTCCGAAGCGCTTCGCGTCTGAGACTGCGGTAACTGTCTTGCCTGTGCCAGTTGCATGGAATAAAAGCGCGATGGACTGCTTTTCATCACGCATTTTCTGAAGTGCGTCGAGCGCCTGCTTCTGATGGGCTTTAAGTTCAAGCTTTCCGTCGCAGTCTATTGCTTTTCCACGCTGGGCGGGAAGATAGTCGGCAACCTCCCGAAAAGAAGGATTAGTTCCGAGGAATACTCGCAGTTCATCGCGGACATTGTCAGGTTGATTCTGAAGCTGCCTGACCGCCCAGCGGTATACGTCCCAGCCAAGGTATATCATGCTGTTTTGCTTCAAAAGATCGTCACAGAATTTGTTTTCAGCTATTATATTTTTATTGTGTGACGCTTCATCGTCAACTTCAATAGCGATTTTATGCAATCCGTTCTCAATAAAAAAATCAGCAAAGCGATCGTTATTGTATATATCATAAAAATGGTACTGCGTGCATAGCATTCCGGCTTTTTCTGCACCGAAAGTATCAGCAAATATATCGATAAAAAGATTCTCAGCAGCGCTTCCGGAAGCCGCATGGTAATTGTGGTCAGCCATTTTTATCCTCCACATTTTCAAGGTATATCCTGTTTGCGAAAGAACCCCGTTTTTCAGCCTTTGCTTTTCTGCAGGATTCAAGTTCTGAGGTAGAATAACCTCTTGCGTCACATATTGCGTATATGACTTCAAGAATATCTGCAAGTTCTTCAAGTGATTTATCTGCCAGATACTCTGCACATTCTTCGCTTAATTTACGGTCAAGTTCGGTGAGGTACTCGTTTTCAGATAATGTATGGAAAGCCGGCGTTTTTCCGGATTTTTGAATAATATCAGGAATATTATCACGAACTAATTTGTTATAAAGAATCATATGGAACCTCCATTTATTGTATTATATCATATCTCTTATCAAAATTCAATATCTATTTATTGACATATTGTGGGTTTTGCGATAATTAAGATATCAAAAAAGGGTCATTTGAATGACTGAACTGGATAAACTAAAAAGAGCGGAACAATACATCTGCAAAATGGCGGAAGAGATCAATTCTGTAACCAGCGAAACAGCAGCAGAGAATATGTTCAGCAACGAGAATAACTAGGTTCTTTTACTTTGTGATTATAGGTATTTGCCTTCTATACAATGGGTTATAATTGATAATCTTGATGCTATTATAAACTTTGCCAATAGTGGTGAGTACAAGATACAACGATTGAGAAATGCTGAATGAGAAGAGTAAAAGGAGATATTCTTTGATGTTATAATATTGGCATATTTTACAGAACAGATTGTAAAAAGCCAACAATTGAATGACATATTATCTTCATGTAGCTGCGTAAGCTATCCGAATAATTTTCGGCACACAGAAATTTCCCCGAAGCGTAAATGCTTCGGGGATTTTTTGTGTCCGGGAAAGGAGAAAAGTATGTTCAACAACCAGCGTTATGTCACAAAGGGCATAACAAGCACCGTGCCGCTCGTGACGCAGATAATTCTCTGGGACTGTATCGACAGCATGAAAATCGAGCGCAAAGACTATCTGCAAGTTTTCAAACTCGTTGCAAACGGCAGCAATCAGCAGGTAACTCACACCCAGGAAGAACCGCCCTACGAGCGCATTTTCACATTTCCAAGCGATTACCCCATCACAGCAAAAATCTTCGTCATAGACGACGAAACCCACACCACTATGCTTTTGGCAGAAGAATATTAAGGAGAAACCACCATGACACCTAACGAAACCACACGCCCCGTTTGCAGCTGCTGCGGAGCAATAATCGAAACCGATGACTACTACGAATTTGACGGCAGCATACTCTGCGATGACTGCTACCACACCGAAACCGTCGAGTGCTCTCACTGCGGCGACAGAATCTGGACGGACGACAACGCAGGCTCGGACAGCACGCCGCTCTGCAACACCTGCTACGACGATTACTACACGACCTGCGAATGCTGCGGCAGAATCATTCATCGGGACTACGCCAACTACGATGATGAGGACGATTACGCCTATTGCGATAGGTGCTATGAGGAACGCCAGAACAGTTCTATTCATGAGTACAATTACAAGCCCGACCCGATATTTTACGGTGACTCAAAGCGTTATTTCGGCGTGGAACTTGAAATCGATGAGGGCGGAAAGAACAGCGACAACGCTGATACGATTTTGGGTATCGGCAACCGGGTTGCGGAGCACATCTACATTAAATCTGATGGCAGTCTTTCAGACGGTATGGAAATTGTAACACATCCGATGTCCCTGAAATACCACAAGGACAAAATGCCCTGGGCAGAGATAATGAAATCCGCTATCCACATGGATTACCGCAGCCATAAGACCAGCACTTGTGGACTCCACGTCCACGTTAATAGAACAGCATTTGGAGCAACCCGGGAAACGCAGGATGAGTGCATTTCCCGGGTTCTTTATTTCGTGGAACACCATTGGCTGGAGCTGCTGAAATTCAGTCGCAGAACCGAGTATCAGATGAACCGCTGGGCAGCAAGATACGGCTACAAGAACAGCCCCAAAGAAATTTTAGAGGACGCGAAGAAAGGCTGTAACGGCAGGTACGCCTGCGTAAACATCACGAACTATCACACGATAGAATTCCGTATGTTCCGTGGCACGCTGAAATACAATACGCTGATTGCAACGCTGGAACTTGTGGACAAGATATGCGAACTAGCAACAAATCTGACCGACACAGAACTGAAATCCGTAAGCTGGTCGGACTTCGTAGGCTCGCTTGATGACAGTACCGAGCCCGAACTTATTACATACCTGAAAGAGCGCCAGCTCTATATAAACACGCCAATCACAAGTGAGGAGGACGAATAATTATGTGCGCAATTTTCGGTTTGATAGACTATAATCATACTTTAAATGCGAAGCAGCGTGAGAAGCTGCTCCGTGTTCTTTCCGAGGAATGCGAGGAGCGAGGAACTGACGCAACTGGCTATGCCTTTAACCACAATGGCAAGCTGACGATATTCAAGCGTCCGTTCGCCGCTCACAAAGTGCACCTGCACCTGCATGATGACAGCAATGTTATCATGGGACATACCCGAATGGCTACCCAGGGCAATAAGCTTGACAACCGTAATAATCACCCGTTTCCCGGAACAGTGAACGGAACTCATTTCGCCCTTGCTCACAACGGTGTACTTCACAATGATGTGAAACTTCGAAAACAGATGTCACTACCGGGTACGCCCGTAAAGACGGATAGCTACATAGCAGTACAGCTTCTGGAACAGCAGAAAACCCTCGACATGAAATCAGTCGTTGAAATGGCTGAACTTGTAGAGGGTTCTTTTGTGTTTACGGTTCTGGACGAGCATAATAACGTGTATTTCGTAAAGGGCGACAATCCGCTTGCGCTGTATCATTACGAAACCTGCGGTTTGTATATTTACGCAAGTACCGAAGCGATTCTCGACCGTGCGCTGACCCGGCTCGGAATAATCAGCATTGAACATCAGCAAATCGACACGACCTGCGGCGATATTCTGAAAATCGACAGCACCGGAGCAATGGAGCGTGGAATGTTCGACACCACAAATATGATGATGTACGATTACCGCTATTTCCGCCGTGACTGGTGGAACGTTCCCGAAACCTGCACGTCAGAACCTCAGGACGTGAAGCAGCTAAAAGACTTCGCAAGTTCCATTGGTGTAGCTCGTGATGATATAGACCTGCTCCTGAGTTACGGATATTTCGTGGAGGAAATCGAAGAAATGCTGTACCAGCCGGGTGCAATCGAGGAGGCTCTCTGCGAAATTCTGAATGAGTGCGCATACGATTACTGTGGTGAATTCTGATGAAGAATTTTGTATTTGGATACGCCCGAGTTTCAACGGAACAGCAGAACCTCGACCGCCAAATTGATATGCTCCAGAAATACGGCGTGGATTTCATCTATAATGAGAAGATGACCGGAACCAAACGCAACCGACCCGAGCTTGAAAAACTCCTCGAACGCCTGACAGAGGGTGACACAGTAGTCGTGGAATCCCTCTCCAGGCTCGGCAGAAGTACCAAAGACCTCATCTGGCTCATGGAGACTTTTAACGCAAAAAGTGTGAACCTTGTATCGCTGAAAGAATCTATCGACACCACGACTAGCACAGGAAAGCTACTGTTCACACTGATGTCAGCACTGGCTCAGTTTGAGCGTGATGTCCTGGCTGACAGAACAAAAGAGGGACTAGCCGCCGCTCGTGCCAGAGGGCGAAAAGGCGGCAGACCTCCAGTCAGCAGGGAAGCCATCAAAAAGGCAATAAAGCTGTATAACACCGGGCAGTACACGGTCAGAGAAATCACGGACCTTACCGGAGTAAAACCCTCGACGTTGTATAAAGCCCTGCGCTCTCTATAAAACGTACCTTTTCCGCACATAGATTTTCGCAGAAGTTTTCGCACAGTATAAGCCCCGAATCGTGCAAAGATCCGGGGCTTTATTTTTTGTGCGAAAAACGAACGTTTTTTGAACACTTTAACAATATAGTAAAACATCAATGGAGGTTTTACTATGGAAAATGAAAACTATCAGGAACTTGCGAATGCAATTATTATTCGTGCTGCGAAGGATTACCGCATTCTGCTTAGATATCGTCAGAAACACCCCGGTAATGCTGAAATCGAACGCAGGATAAATAAGCTGGAAAGAGAGATACATATTACGTTTTTTCAGAGCTAGACCAAGCTTAATGTTGATGAAATATTTTCAGCAATTAAATCTGAATATGAGCAGTGATAAATTAACCCCTGTCGTTATTGACAGGGGTTAATTACTGCCAAATAAATACACTTTACTCTTGATTTATCTGAGTCAATATAGCTGATCAGGATTGAGGTTTCATCTGGCGCAGGAAAGCCTTATTATCTCAAATCCAGAGGAATCAGACCGGACGGTGTGTATGTGCGTCAGGGTTCATCAAGCGTGCCTGCTTCTGTTGATCCCACCCAACGGAACATCTCATAGTAACAAAAAATTAATCCAGTCTGCCGACGAATTTATAGTAAACATCGAGCTTCTGAATAAGCTCACCGTCCACATCTTCCGGTTCATGAACCTCGATCCTGTCAATCAAGGTATTCAGCAGAGCCTGCGACAGCTCGTCGATATCGGTGTACTGTTTTATTAAATCAACGAAATTGACGGCGTTCTCATCATTCTCACGTTCCGTCTTTATTGCCGCATTCAGTTCGCTGATTCTGCATTCAAGCTCGGTCTGCTCATTTTCGTAGGAAGCGGACAGGCTGTTGTAGTTGCGCTCGTTGACCTTGCCGTTGACGTGTTCCTCATAGAGTTTCGCAAACAGCCTGTCGAGTTCCGAAAGCCGCTTGTTCGCGCGTTTCAGCTCACGCTCAGCTTGCCGCACATTTTCTTTTTCAGATTTGCCGAGCCGCGCGGCTATCGCTGAAATCATCTGCTTATCATCTCCGAGAGCTTCGCACGCAAGCCGCTTGATGTCAGCCAAAACCGCATTGTAAAGGTTCAGAGCAGTAATTCTGTGATGTGTGCAGACTGATTTTCCCTCCATACGGTAGTTGTTGCACTGATAATCGTAATTCGCATAGATGTTTTCGCTGTTCCAGTTCCGGTGCGCTTTCGTGAACGTCATAGCAAAGCCGCAGTCAGCGCATTTCACCAAGCCCGAAAAGATATTGTCGTACTTTTTCTCAACCTTGCGTGTCTTTTTTCTGCTGGTTATCAAGCGCTGTACAAGCTCCCATTCCTCGGGGTCAATGATAGGCTCGTGCATTCCCTCTACAACGAATGTTCCCGCCGACTGCACTGGCTTTCTTTTTTCGCTTTTCAGCGAGATTTTCGGGCGTTTCTGACCACGGACCGCGCCTTTGTAAACTGGATTTCGGAGTATCTCACGCACCGAACCCATCGACCATTTGTATATGCTTTCCTCAGTCGTGAGATACCTGTCGTAACACTCCAGTTCTTCAGCAGCCGCCGCAACAGGACGAGGAATTTTTTCGCTTCTCAGCTGCCTTGCGATTTGGGTTATCCCGATACCGTCCTTTGCCATCTTGAAAATGTACCGAACGGTAGGCGCAAAGCGTTCGTCGATAAGCAGGTGATTTTTGTCCGCGGGGTCTTTAACATAGCCGTATGGAGCTTTTGTGCCAATGAATTTACCCTGCTTCTGCCTTGTAATCAGCGAGGACTTGATTTTCTTTGAAATGTCCTGCGCATACATATCGTTGAGCAGATTTTTGAACGGCGTAATGTCCATTGTAGAGCCTTTGGCGGTGTCCACGCCGTCCGTTACGGCTATGTACCGCACGTTGTGTTCGGGGAAATAAATCTCCGTAAAACTGCCCGTTTCAAGATAATTTCTGCCAAGCCGGGAAAGGTCTTTTGTGATAACGCAGTTGATTTTTCCGTCCTCAATATCCGACAGCATACGCTGAAAGCTCGGTCGGTTGGTGTTCGTTCCGATCCAGCCGTCGTCAATGTAGATCTGGCTGATCGCAAAGCCGTTTTCACGGCAGTAGCGTGTGAGCATTTCCTTTTGCGTCTGTATGCTCGAACTCTCGCTCATAGTGCCGTCGTCCTTTGATAAACGAAGATATAATGCTGTATTGTACTTGGGTTGTCCTGCCATTATAAACCTCCTTCAAACACGGACAACCGATTATTCGACATCTTTATTATACATCAGCTGCCCGCGCTTTGCAAGTCTTTTTAAGGTACAATATTCTCGCTTTCTGCACTTTTCTGCATGGATATTTTTTTGCAAGGCAATACCGCATAATTATTGTCGTGCGATTGCGCAGTCAGTTTTGCCAATATTGCGCTTCGCTTATTGGCAAAACTCGATTTTTCGTCAGATTGTAAAATGAGGACGACGCAAGGCTGTCGCCTTGCTATGACGAATTGTGCAATATGGCGGAAAAGATGCAAGCAAGCGTGCGGCAAAGGCGTTAGCCGTTAATTGTGCGGTTTTGCCTTATTTCTTGAAACAGCTTTTATTTTTTGCTTTTTCGGATATGCTCATAGTAGTCTGGGATTTGTCGGTCGGGGCGATTTTGCCTTGCGTTATACTCGACAAGAGCCTCGTCAAAAAGTTCATGGTACAGTTCACGCAGGTCGCGTTTAACATAGGTTATGTTGTTCGGCGTTCGGGATTTATCCACGTTATCCGTGAAGAAATCCCGGTTGTTATGCTCAATGCAGCCGTCGTCTGAACGAAAAGAAATCGACAGCGCTTTTGTTTCATTGCTCATTTTTCACTCCTTTTCAAGCAGCCGCAAATGCGGTTGTAGTCGCGATTTCGGCTATATTTTTTTGTCGTTCTGGACACGTTTGAAATCTTCCGCAGAATAGGTATAACGCATTACCTATTTTGTCAGCAAAATAGCCTGCGTTAGGGGGGATATTCCCCCTAAGACCCTCTAAAAAACCGATATATTAGGCAGAACGCCTGTTATGATTTTAAAAGAAAATCTGCGTTATGGTCGGCGAGTGGAACACACGCAAATTCCGGCAGAATCGCCATGTAGTCGAGCTTTCAACCAGAGCGCAAATCGCTCGATTTAGCCTTTTCGACATACATAATAACATCATCGACCGGGCATTTCAGAATTTCGCAGAGCTTGTCTATTGTCGCTGTGCTGACCGGCTGATTATGCCGCAGCCGGTTTATCGTACTGCTGCTGACGTGATGTTTGGTAATCAGCGTGTAGGTCGATATTTCATGCCAGTCGAGGTAATCCCAAAACGGTTCGTATGTTATCATTGCAGAACCTCCTTTCGCAAAACTGAAAGAAAAAATCCTTCAGGTTTGAAATTTCCGCTTGACATATAATCACTATTGTGGTATCATAGCTATAAAGATGACTATTGTGAGCTGTGATGTGATTATATCATTTCACAGTAGGTTTATCAAGATGTTTGTGGATATTCGTCTGTAATTCCACAAATATAGTCTTTTTGATAACATTACGAGGAGGAGCACTATGGTACCGGAAACAAAAAACACCTGCGAACAGGTGTTTGGAAAAAGATTGAAAGAGCTTCGCAAGGAGCATGGCTGCACCATCGAGCAGTTTGCAGATATGGTGGGTATATCCAAAAGTACGTTGGGTTATTATGAGAATGACAAGCGAATGCCTGACATCGAAATTCTTGCGAGGATCGCGAATGTGCTGAACGTAAGCGCCGACTACCTTATCGGCAGAACGAACACGACCGCCCGGAAAGGAAAGCTGAAAACCGTGTGCGGCTTCACGGGATTGTCCGACCAGGCTGCGGAGTATTTGTCAGAGCTTGTGGGGAACAGGGACTACGAAAAGTTGTCTGTAATCAATCATCTGTTCAAAGAGCTTTGCGAGGATTATGCGTTTTACAGCGGAGAAGATGAAGCGTCCAGTGTACTCGGTTCGCTGTTCCGCTGTTTTGAAAAGTTCACCGGTTCGGAAAATGATTGGGAGAATTATGTTGACCTCGGCGATGAAAAACGCAAAGAGGTGCTTGCTGCAGCTTATAGGCAGTTTATGTTTAATCAGGTGGTCAAGGCATTGGAACTCAGCTCGGAGGAATATAAACAGGATAATCTGCCGTGGAGGTGATTTCTAACAGCTAGCAGCAGTTTTTGTCGTAAAGATCTTGCTTTTTTATTGGAATCGCGTTATAATAAATGTAAATAATTATACATAAATGGCGGTGATTTTTATGAAAATAGCAATATGTGATGATGACAACAGCTTTTTACAGAATGTCAAATTTCTTATAAACAAGATATACTCAAACCCTGACAAGCTGAGTATTTATGAATATGAAAGCGGAGAACAATTCCTTTTGCAATTCAAACCGCAGTTCTTTGATGTTATCATACTGGATATTGAAATGTGCGGGATTACCGGACTAGAGGTTGCTGAAGAAATACGCAAAATTGACAAATCCGTGATATTAGCATTTCTTACAAGCCATCAGGAGTTTGCGACATTAGGATATGAAGTAAACGCTTTCAGATATATACTTAAAAATCAACCTGAACACATGTTTATAAACCAGCTTAAATCAATATTTGACGAGTATCATCAGTCGCATATTACATTCCCAGTTCAGGCGTCAAATGAAATAGTCAATATATTGGTAAGTGATATTCTGTATTTCGAGATATTCAAGCGTACTGTTGTTCTGCATACCATTAAAAAGGAATATCAATTCAATGGGAAACTATCGGAAATAGAAAAAGACGAACGGCTTGTTAATTTCATCAAGCCGCACAAAAGCTATTACGTCAACCTGGAGTGGGTAGACACGCTAAAACCAACTGGCATTTTTATGAAAAACGGTGACGTGATACCTCTTAGCCGAAATCAGCGCCATATTGTAACCGACCGTTTTGTTTCATTCTTGACGGCAAGGTGCTGACATGGAAAATATATTGGTTTATGATGTCATTGAAATAGTAAACTCTGTTGCTGAAATGCTGATAATTGCATTTTTCTTTCATCGTATCTTTGCGGCAAAATATAGTTCTGGCGTTGCGTATTTCACAGGCTATTCCGCTGCACTGGCTGTTCTGCTGGTTTCAACTCTGAATGTTGATTCGCCGTACATAAGGATCGGAATAACATTTATTATATTACTGTCGATCGTTTCGATTTTGTATATCGGTTCATATACGCTAAAATTCTTTTCGGCTGTGTATTTCCTGCTGATCTTCTTTATTTCTGAAACGCTGTTTGCAGGCATTCTTTCGGTAATGGGATATGGCGACCCGACCGAACTGCTCAACTCAAATATGGGAAGAATTCTAGGAATGGTCGGAACAAAAATATATGATTTCTGGCTCGTTGTATATTCCTGCCGCATTTATAAAAACAAAGTCAAAAGTCTCCCGCTCAAATATTGGGTGTTTATTATTTTAATGCCTTTTTTGAGCGCCGTGATCCTCAATCAGATTTTCCCCGCTCACAGCAGCGACAACAATGTAATGGCTGGCTATATAATCTCGGTTTGCGGTGTATTATATCTTAATTTTTCAGTATTCAATTATTTTGAAAGCTATGATAAACAGATACGGCTTGCAGCTCTTGAACAGGTTATGGAACGTGAAAATGAAAACTATCGTGCAATCGCAGACTCTTATGCTGAGATCCGGAATATAAAGCATGACCTGAAAACCAGGTGAACATTCTGAACGACCTGATAAAAGACAACAAATATTACGAAGCACGGAAATACATTAGTCAGCTTCACAAGGAGGTGGAAAGGTCTTCTTCGGTTTGTTACACGGGCAATTCCGCTGTGGATTCAATCATAAATCTGAAAGGCGATTATGCCAGAAGCCATAATATTGAATTTATAACAAAAATCAAGGTCAACAGCGTCAATTTCGACACAATTGGAATATGCCGTATTCTCGGTAACGCCCTTGATAATGCTGTTGAAGCCTGCGAGCGTACAGAAGCGGATGAAAAATATATCTGCATTGCCATGTATCAGCTTGACAATAAGCTGATAATCGAAATTGAAAACACATCGCTTCCGGTTGATGTAAACAATCTTATCACTTCAAAGAAAAATAAGTCCGCGCATGGAATTGGAATGCAAAGTATAAAACAGACCGTTGCAAGCATGAACGGTTTTTTTACCTGCAATTACGATAATGGGTATTTCTCAATAAAAATCGTGCTTAATAAATAATTCATCCTGCTCACGAATTTCTGATAAATACATCTTGGAACATTAAATCGACATCTTGTACAAAATCTGTTGTAAAACAAACTGCTATACGCTATCCTTTTAGTTGAGGTGATATTATGATCGCTCAGCTTTCAAAAAGGATAGCTTCTTTTTTTGTTCACAGCAAGGTTATTGAAAGCGAAAATGAGCAAGTGTACGAATACGGTCTGGAGCTGTTGATTTCAACTTTGCTTAACAGCGTAATAGCACTTGTTCTTGCCTTATTCAGCAGGACTTTGTGGCAGTGCATATGTTTTCTGGTTGTTTTTATTTTTCTTAGGAAATCCGCAGGGGGCTTTCATGCCAAAACACATCTGGGCTGCTGCTCCATTTTAGCAGCAGTGCTCGGTATTTTTATTGTATTGATCAAATTTGTACATATTGAAGAGTATCCCATAGTATCTTTGGCGGCGGTTGTTTTCTCAATTATAATGATATTGCGTTTTGCTCCTTTAGAACACGAAAATAAGCCTATAACCGAAAAGGGAAAAACAAGGCTCAGAAAGAACAGCATAGTTCTGGCTTTGATATCCTCCGTTAGTGTAATGGTTCTGTTCATACTTGACTTTAGACTGATAATGGTGTGCGTTTCATTTGGAATGCTGACAGCAAGCGGTTCCATGCTCGCCGCAGTTATTGAAAAGAAATCAAAAGAAATGCATCTTGGAACACAAAAATAACATCTTGTGCAAATTATATTGAAATATTTGTAGATTCCTGCAACAATATAGGTGAAGTATATGCGAAGAAAAAACGATACGAATAAAACGATACGAATAAGATGTTAATTATGGTGGCGGTTGCCGGTGTCGTATTGCTTACTCTGACAGCTATTTCAAATAGTGCATGCGCCGTTTGTTTCTGTCAGCCACGCGAGCCGGCTGTCTTATACAGTTTTATTAAAGGGAGGAGGAAATACAATGAAAAAGATTAGCAACAACATTTTTAAGCTCAGTTCATCTGTAGCTGCTCTGGCACTGGCTATTGGCCTATCAACAGTTAATTCTGCGTGTGTTTTCTGGTTTAATCAGCCTAAGATGCCTGAATCTATGAACAAGTTCAGTAAGGATATCTGAACAAGACGGTAATTATGAAAAGTGTAGTTGTGGGTTTCGCGTCAACGAAACCCACGGCTAATATCAGTGGAGGTAAACATGAAAAATATTTTTGCAGCAAGAATCAAGCGCCTTGTTTCCGGCGTTGCTGCCGCTGCCATAACGGTATCAGCGATTCCAGTTATGCCCGCAATGGCTGCAGCAACAGAAAAATACCCTTACACGTTATTTGCGGCTTCAAATGAAGAAGGTTCAATTACGGTCAACTCCGGTAATTTTTGCGTAAATGGCAATGTTGCGACTAACGGAACAATTTCATCAAGTGGAAACATGAACATCAACGGCATTAAAACGGAAAATGCCGGTCTTGACATGATATACATTTTCGACAAGATTGATTCCAAGTACTTTTACGGCGGAAATGTTGAGGAGCATTCAGAAGATTACGTCCTTGATGAAATGAACATCAACATTAACGAGCCGATTGAAGTGTACGGTGACGCAGCACTTACAGGAAACATCAATATAAATACAGCGCTGAAAGCATTTGAAGATATAACACTTAACGGCGAGGTTAAGAATACAAACGACTCCGTAATTTTTTCAAAGTACGGAGATATCGTCATTGACAGCACAAACGTTAATCTGAACGGTTTAGTATACGCTCCGTTCGGCAGCGTTGAAGTCAAGGCAATGAACCTTAATCTTAATAATGTTGTCATTATTGCCGACAGCATAACATTTGACTGCCCAAGCGTCAATGCTAATTACAGTTCTAATGCCGCAGATTTTGTCGGAACCGTTTCTGAACCGCTTAATATTCCCAAAGATGAATGGCAGTACATGAAGGACGAAAACGAGAACGGTCTGCCGGATTTCTTTGAGGATTTTGATAACTGGGAGAAACTTGCTGACACTGATGGTGACGGTCTGCCCGATTCCATAGAGGAATATCTTGGCAGTGACCCATCCAATACCGATACAGACGGCGACGGGCTGAATGATTATTATGAGGTGTTTGGTACATATACTGACTCTACAAAGTCTGACAGCGATGGGAACGGCGTGAATGATGGAGATGAGGACTTTGACGATGATGGTCTGACTAATCTTGAAGAATTCCTAAATAATACTTATCCTTATTCAAACGATTCAGATAACGATGGACTTTTGGATGGTGATGAAGTCAAAAATTACGGAACAAATCCACTTGTTGCTGATACTGACGGCGATGGTCTTGAAGATGGTGATGAAATCATTCTTGGTACAGATCCGCTGGTACAGGACACTGACGGTGATGGTGTTATTGACAGCAAGGAGAAGTTTCAGCAGTCATTCACGCACAAGGTCAAGAATGAAGACTGTGCCGTTACAGAAGTTGTTGTAGACATGGAGTGCACAGGAAATATTAATCGCACTACAACTATTGAAAGCATTATGGGCGTTGATTATCTGTGTTCCGAGGTGGTAGGACTTGTCGGCGAGCCGTTTGAGATTGAAACAACATCTGAGTTTGATACCGCAACTCTGACATTCTTTATCGACAAGAGCAAATTAGGTGAAACAGAGTTTGACAATCTTCTTTTCCTGTGGTATAATGAGGAAGACGATGAATTTGTTGAACTGGAGACTGTTCTTGATGAGGAGAACTCTACTGCCAGCATTGTGACAACACATTTTAGCAAATATATGATCGTTGATAGCTTAGCATGGTTTAACGCATGGAGAAATGCTCCGGATTATAGAAACGGCGAAGAATATTCGGCTGTTGACACGATAATTACAATTGACCTTTCGCAAAGCATGACTTTTTCGCGTATTTCTCAGGTTGTAAAAGCGGCTCAGAATTATATCAGACCGTATTGCTATTGTCACATTTAATAATAGTGCAGTTACTCGTCAGGGATTGACAGGTGATAAGGAACTTTTATTATCAGCACTGAAAGGTTTGAAAGGTACGGGTGGGACTTACTATAACCAGGCAGTAAAACAAACTATTGATGCTTTTGATATGAACAGCTCCAACACCAAGATAGCAATTTTTATGTCTGACGGAGAGCCTTCAGATACAATAACAACACATACCTTGAATTTAATATCAAGTAGTGGTGTTATTTTTCATACGGTAGGTTATGGGTCTAAGTTTAATTCCCTTCGTACATTGAGCGATGCAGGAACTGGAACAGTGTATACCGCAACAAATGTAGACGAATTGATCGAGGCCTATGAAGATATATACCTGTTCTCCGGTATATCTACCGTTGATAATGATGGCGATGGATTATATGACGTTTTTGAAAAGAATGGTATGACACTTTCTAATGGTAAAGTTATTTTTACTGATCCATTTAAAAACGATACTGACGGTGACGGGTTAGTTGATGGGCTTGAAGTGCTGTTAAAGAAATTTGATTATTCCAGACACTCTTATGTTTTCGAATTGAAAACTAATCCATTTGCATCTGATTATTCCAATAGTGGTATCTGCGACTATGACAGGGTGAATGGTACCAATATTTACGGAAAATCATACTATGTTTCATCATTGAATGGTGATATTATTGATATTCCTGTTGGAACAGTAGCTTATGGTTACCCGAACACAAGCTGCGGAGAAGCATTCACTGCTAAAGCAGTTGACCAGTACTTCCAATATCGTGCAAGTGCATTGATTTATGCTAATGGTGAGTATTGGATCAAGGTTAATTCTGGCGATTCCTATGGCGTTTTGGGGTATATAATTTGCAAAGAAAAAGATTTTGATTTTCTTAATCATCTTTTTTATTCATCTGTTACTGCAATAGAAAAAAATGAATACCCTAATGAAAAATATGCTTCTACAACTGGTGAAGCGTGTGCTTGTCATAGGTTCTGTGACTGGACAACAGGTATAGACGGAGGTTGCACATGTTTTTCCTATGACAATTCAATACAATGTGAAGCATTTGCAAAGTATGTTTTTGAGCGTGTTACCGGTAAAAAACGAGGACCTTGGACTGATTCCATAGATTTAAGCAATGTTGATAAAGCAAGAGAATTTATGAGAGATGTTCCAAGCTGCTCATATTTTAGAAGTTCTTCAATGGGTCATTCATTTATAGTTGTCTCGCATAGTGAAGAAAATGTTACCATTTATCATTGTAATTTTAGGGGGTATCTTAATGTATCAACTCCAAGTAGCTGTATTGTTCAACTAAATACTATCTCCTACGAGGATTTTTCAAGATGGTTTGGAATTATTTGTTGTTATACACCTAGTATTGGAGGGTAGAATGAACTTAAAGCGAAAATATTATTTCCTGTTGGTGCTGTTTATTAACTTGATTACCGGGTGCAACACTTTTAATAGCAGCTATCTCGATTCATCGTTTGAAAGCGATGAAAGCTTAGAACGTACAAATTCAAACTATACTAAGGATTATATGTATACCAGTGAAAATTCAGGATATGAGAATGGTACGTCTGAAAGCTCCAATATCATTGACAGTTATTTTTCAGAAACTCATGAGATCATTCGCCCTGCTTCGCTGGATATTACAAACGACGCGGCTGACGCACAGGAGTCAGTTGGTATATATACGGACAGCAACAAATTCTATTGCATGAATTGGAATTTAGCGATAGATGACTACCTTGTTAACCAATATACGCCCAAATTGCAAATGGACAGTGGATTATACAAGGTTGAAGATGCTGCGGTAATAGGTATACCTGAAAATTACTATATCGATGGTGATACATCTAATTTTGCTGTTAGTGTCTCTAACGCTGAGTCGTTGATAAACAGTTGGAAAATAGCATTTACTGGTGAGGAAGTCGGTGATTTGTCAGTTAAAAATGCAGAAATGTATTTCGAAATAATTGACAATTCCTATTCTCTATACTCTGAACGAATTGACTTTGATGGCTGTATTCGGCTTTATGGAAAATTGTATTGTGAGTTATCTTTGTGCAGTAATAATCCCAATTTAAGCTACGGCGATTTGGTATTTTATCCATATCAGCATGATATTATTGAAAAAGGTTTCTGTATTATTCCTTTTTCAACAAGTATAAGGAATAATGATGGGAACCTATTTGCTATGGATACTGTCCCACTATATCTTGGGAATGTTTGCGACTATCAGGATATACAAATCGGCTTGTTTTCTGAAAGCAACTATTTGGATAAATCACTTACACTTAAAAATATTAACTTGTTTTTTGCACAGGCGCAGTCAGGAGAGTCAAGATCAACCGCTTTAATTGTTGAAAATTCAGTTTAGAATAGGGTATCATCACGTTGAATGCCAAAAAGTACGCTGCAGAAAATTCTAGCTTTTAATGCGGTTGGGTGGCTCGTCTGCACACATAGAAATATTTTCTTTTGTGTAAAACTAGCCCTTTTTGTTGTAAACTGCATAAAAATACTTTGCAATTCATTTTTCGGTTCATCAGAACAAATCGATTTTTGTTTTAATGGTTTCAACCAAGCAGGCTTTATCTAGTAATAAAAAGCCTGCTTGGTTTTCCATACTATAGCAACAACAGACATATGGGAAATTATGAAGAACTTGATTTTTGCTGCTTAATAGTATGCGAGGGGTTCCACCCTTGGACTTTCATCGTTTCCTCGTTTAGCATTGGTGTGATTTTCGGTATTATTCGTGTTTACACAGTTCTTTTTTCAGACCCATTCAACAATATAAAAGGCACAGTCGATTCAAGCTGTGCCTATATTTTATCAGTTGATATTAAGGAAATTATGGATTGTCACATTAAAACATTTAGCAATAGCCAATATTTCGATATCGGTTACAAACCGCTGACCTGATTCTATGCGCTGGACCGCATTTTTGTCAATGTCCAGACCAACGACCTGCAATCTGTCTGAAAGCTCTCGCTGTGAGATTTTAAGCGCTTTGCGGAGTTCTTTCATCTTGATGCCGGTTATGTTATTGCGTCCGTCCGCTGTTCTTGCTTTGAACATTTTTTGTACCTCCTGTTAAGTGTCAATCTTGATATAGGTAACTCTGCCATGATATGGTTACTGGATGCCGTGCTTGGAAATACCACCTATCATTATACCCTATTTATCGGGTATATGCAATACACTTTTTTCCCATTATAATATAAGATAGGTGATATTATGATAAATTACGACCCTTTCTGGGCATACCTTGCCGATCACGGCATAAGTACATATAAGCTGATAAACAGCTACGGTGTCAGCAAAGGTCTTATTGATCGAATGAAACATAACAAGGCAATAACAACTTTCACGATCAACGAGCTGTGCAACACATTAAATTGCAGTCTGAACGACATAATGACGTTCGTTCCAGATAACAAAGAGAATAACGAGTAAGGCTTTCAAGAAATTGGAAGTCTTATTTTTCTTTTGGGCCGAGTGTCTTTTTGATTATAGGATTTATTCGTCCTCAGATTTGCTTTCAATCATTCTGCGAATGTACCCTTTGACCTCAAACACCTGCGTTGCGCTCAGGCTGTCGATAAGTTCCTTTGTCTGGGTGCGGACGAGCGCATCGTCCAGCACAGCAAAGTCGCTTACGCAGAACAGATAATCCACGGAAATTCCGTAAATTTTTGACAGTTTCACAAGAATATCTATCGGGATCTCTCTGGTTCTGTTTTCATACGTTGCCAGCGTGGACTGATCTATAAAAAGCTGTTCAGCCATCTGTTTCTGGGTCATTTTCAGTTTCTTCCTCAAAGAGCGAATCCTATTACTATAAGACACCGCCATGTATTCGCCTCCTTTCCGGATTATAGTATATAACATTCACGATGGTTTTTCAGCCTACAAGGTGTCATATTCGTATGACGTTTTGTCATACAAAATTGCGGAATTATATGCTATAAGCAAACCAATTTCACACTGAGTACCACCGAGTCACACTGAGTCACACAAAAATCCCGATTCCACGGAGCTTTTTGATGGTAGAAAGCCCCAAAACAGCGCAACTGCGCTATTTTGAAAAATCATGTATTTTGAAGAATTTTGGTAGAAACTTGGTAGAAAGCCGACGATGAAAAAGTTGGTAGAAACTTGGTAGAAGCCGAAAACAACCCATAAACGGTAGAAAGCCTGTTGACAAAGCAAACTGAATAATGGACAATAGCGGACGGTGTTTCATAACAGAAGCGCTGTCCGCTATTTTTATGCCTAAAAATTGAATATTGCACATCGCTTCTCACTGAGCCTGTATGAAAACAGGTCGCTGAGGAGCTTTTTTTATTTCAGATGAACTATGTCAAGGAGGTCTTTCTATGCCGAACCCTACTGAAATCAGTCTGCTCAATTACAACTTTGAAGCCAAAGCCTGTAATGAACTGCTGACGGCTATGCTCAACCATTCAGATTTTGACTACGTTACGGTCGATGAGCTTCGCCGTTACAGTGAGCTTTCGCAGTTCACCTTTGATGAACTTCGTACCGCTGTGTATGAGCTTTGCAAGAGAGGTTTCCTCCTTGTAGTACAGAAGCCGTATGGTCATGTCTATGCGGTCAATAAGCTGCGAATATCCAATATGGAATTTGTGTACGGAGCGTAAGCTGAGGTGAGAGAAATGGACAAGAAAACAAAAGCAAAAAAGACAATACCGGATACGATCTGCCGAGTACATAGGTCAGGCGGCTATGCCGTTCTGAGCAATTGCTTCGTGCGGTCAACCAATATCGGCTGCGATTCGATAGGTCTGCTCGGCAAGATCAATGACCTTCCGCCTACATGGAATTTCACGATTGCCGGACTTGTGGCTATCTGTGAGGACGGAGAAACAGCGATCAAGTCCCAGCTTGCAGAACTGGAGCAATGGGGCTATGTCAAAAAGACCTTGCTGATGCCAAACGAGTCCCCTACGGGCAGGATCAGTTATCTCTATGACTTCTATGAATACTCTGAACTGGACGATTCTATCCCGAAGTATGACATTGAAATGGAGACATTTACAGCAGATAACGCTACTCTGAACCGTGTGAAGAAGGACAGCAATTTCACTATTATCAGTGCAAAGCTCCTCAGAACCAATAAGATCAGAAACAAACTGATTGGCTTTATGCTGAAAGTTCTTTCTCTGCCGAATAGTTGGAATTTCTCTATGTCCGGACTAAAAGCGATCTGCAAAGAGGGCAAGACTGCCGTGCATAATGCTGTGAACAAGCTCATTGATAAGGGCTACCTTGTTCGCACTAAGCTCCTGTCTAACGAGAGCGTGAACAATCATTTTGAGTATGTGTACAGCTTTTTCGATGTTCCTGTCAGCAAGGAAGAAGCGGACGAGCTTGAAGCTGAGACAAGGCGTAAGGCTATCACGATCCGTGAGGGCGGCAAGGCAAAGGCTGCTGTTTCTTACACGGGTGAAAAACAGAGGGTGGAAAACCCGTATCTGGACACTCCGATTGCTGAAACTCCGCTGTCTGAAAATCAGGGACAATATAATAACAACAATACAAAAAAGAAAAATCAATTACTGTGTGATAAATCCTCTATCATTTCTGCGGCGGCAAAGCCAACTTTCAACATTCCGAGTGTTGAAAAATCTGCTGAGAGAGTGACTGACAGATATAACGCAGAAGAAGTAGAGTATTTCACAGAGGTTGTCAGGGAGAATCTCGACTACTGGCATCTTGGTGACTGGCTCTGTCAGGACGGTCGGGACGGTTATGCAGAAGCAGATGAAATCGTCGGATTTATCGTTGATGAAATATGTTCCCCTCTGCCCTATACAACACTCAGAGGTCAGGCATTCCCCAGAGCAGTTATTCAGTCAAAGATGCTCAAAGCCAATATCTACATGGTAGAGAATGTCCTTGAAAATATGGCAAAGGTCGATAACATCAAGGATTTCCGCAGATATTTCATCAGTTCCCTCTACAACGAGGTTCTGACATATCATTTCAACGAAGGTTGTGAGAGCCGCAACATTGACGAGCAGATCAGGCGTGATCTCGGCTATGGTATGGCTGTCTGACCACGAAAGGAGGTGGTTCTATGGCTGCAAAGAAGAATGTGGCGGTAACTCCTGCATTTACAGGCAGGAATGTATCGCTGTCTGAGATCTCTCAGGCAAGCGGTATCGGCATTGCTACGCTGAAAAAGGGGCTTATTGCCGGAGCTGTTGACTTCGGATATGCGATCCCCTGTGGTAAAGGCGATCAGCATCGCTATTACTGCCCCGATAGGCTTGTGTATCTCAAGACCGGATATTTCAATCCGAATCCTGAGAAGCAGGACGCAGATCCCGAAGCCGCTTGAAAGTCTGTAAACGACCTGTTTTACAGCTTTCACAGCGAATTTGAAGCGATCGTCATGGATATGCTCGGTGACAGGATAGACAGAAAAACGCTTGACATCGTGTTTTCTTCTTTTGACGAGCTTCAGGAGGAATATCACAACAGGCTCTATGAGCTTTTACGGAGAGGAGTGAAAAATCATGGCTAAGACAATTACCACACAGTATGGCGAGTTTCTGAACTACGATAATCTTGTGAGAATCGGTGTTGTCACAAATTGGGAAGATGCAGAGCCGGACGAGAACGGCATTGTTACGCCCGATTATGAGATGGTCGGCACTGACACCAGCGGCAATCAGATCCCGATGGGCAACTACAAGACACCCGAAGCAGCAGAAGCCGCCCTCGCAGACCTCCATAACTGGCTGTCTGCCGAAGCGTATGCCGTTTACGAGGTCAAGTCTGGCGGTGATGCGTAATGCCGTCCGACTACGAAAGCGGTGCAAAGAAAACCATCGACATTTCGATCAAGGCGGAGAAAATGACCGCCGATGTGCTGAAATCGGCATTGCAGGAGTTTTTGTCGGGCAAGGCTGAGAAAAAGGGACGAATGACCTTCAAGCAGTTGCAGGAAAAGTCCCCGTCAAAGCTCGACAGCATTGAGGTTTCAGACCGGAATATCGGGGATTTCCTGAAAACCGCACGGAAATACGATGTGGATTTTGCTCTGAAAAGAGATAAAAGCACCTCGCCGCCTACCTATCATGTTTTCTTTTCCGCTGCCAAAACAGAGGATTTCAAGAGAGCTTTTTCGGAGTATGTCGGCAAGGGACAGGGCAAGACACAGAAGCGTGGTGAGTTCACCCGTGAGCAGATGCAGCAGCAGGCTCAGAAGATCAGGAACAAACCTCGCAAACAGAAACAGAGAGAGAAAACAAGGGAGAACAGACGGTGATCTATAACCACTTCCAGCCTGCACCCGTTCCACGGGCAAGTGGCGATGATATTTTGACGGCGATTTTTGATGCCGATACCAACAGAAAGGAAAGGTCTGCGAATTGCAGATCGACACGAGAAAACTCAAAAAGCTGATCATCAAGGCTGTTCCCTATGTAGCTTTCTCTTATGTGGGCAACCTGATCGGCTTTGCGTACCGAACCGCTGAGGGTGACGGATTTCAGGAAAAAATCCTGCCTTTCATGAGCAATCTCGGTGTGGCGTTTGCAAGAATCTTTCCCAGCTTACACCCGTTTGATCTTCTTTTCGGCTTGGTTCTTGCGGGTGTAATGAGGTTAGTCCTCTATGTCAAGTCGAAAAACAAGAAGAAATTTCGCCAGGGTGAGGAATACGGTTCTGCCGTATGGGGCGGTGAAAAGGATATTGAGCCGTATATGGACTTATCCTGCCCCGAAAACAATGTGATCCTCACACGGACGGAGTCTCTTACAATGGGCAAGCCCTCTGCACCAAAATTCGCCCGAAACAAGAACATTCTTGTGATCGGTGGTTCAGGCAGCGGTAAGACACGATTTTTCGTAAAGCCGAACCTGATGCAGATGCACTCCTCATATGTGGTGACTGATCCGAAAGGCACGGTATTAGTCGAATGCGGAAGAATGCTCCAAAGGGGCCGCCCGAAGCGAGTAGACGGAAAAATCGAGTATCGCAGAGACGATAAGGGAAACTATCTCAAAGACAAAAAAGGCAGATATATCCCTGTCTATGAGCCTTACAAGATCAAGGTGTTCAACACCATTGATTTTGCGAAGTCGATGCATTACAATCCGTTTGCTTACATCAGCAAGAAAAACCGTGAGAAGGATATTCTCAAATTCGTCGAGGTCTTGATAAAAAATACATCTTCTTCTCAGCAGCCATCTGGCGATGACTTTTGGGTAAAAGCTGAAAAGCTCCTTTACACGGCATATATCGCCCTGATATTTGCTATGTACCCCGAAGATCAATGGAATTTTGAAACGCTGATCGACATGATCAACAATTCGGAGTGCCGTGAGGACGATGAGGAGTTCAAGAATGCGATAGACATTGAGTTTGAGATCGTGGAGTGCTGGCTCAACGGCACAAAACACGAAGATCCCGAAGTCATGGCTGATTACGGTGACATCTTTGAAACGAAACCCGATGCCGAACAACGGCGCTTGGGTGCATTTGCACTCAAACAATTCAAGGCGTATAAGCTCGCTGCCGGAAAAACGGCTAAGTCTATCCTAATTAGCTGTTCGACACGACTCGCGCCTTTTGCAATAGATGAGGTTTTGGAGATCACCTCCTACGATGAGCTGCACCTCGATAAGCTCGGTGACGAGCTGAGTGCGCTTTTCATAATCATCTCCGATACAGATGCCACATTTAACTTCCTTGTGGCTATCATGTATTCCCAGCTTTTCAACCTACTCTGCACCAAAGCAGATAATTCACCGGGCGGAAAGCTGACCTATCATGTACGCTGTTTGTTAGACGAGTTCGCCAATATTGGCGAAATACCGCAGTTTGAGAAGCTCATTGCGACTATCCGAAGCCGTGAAATATCGGCAAGTATCATCTTGCAAGCTAAGAGCCAGCTAAAGGCTATATATAAGGATAATTCCGATACGATCGAAGGCAACTGTGATACGATGCTGTTTTTGGGCGGTAAGGAGAAGTCCACGCTGAAAGAGATCTCAGAGAGCTTGGGTAAAGAAACGATCGACAGTTTCAATACCTCCACCAATCGTGGACAATCGGAAAGCTACGGTATGAACTATCAGAAGCTCGGAAAAGAGCTGAAAAGTCAGGACGAACTGGCGGTCATGGACGGCGGTAAATGTATCTTACAGGTGCGAGGAGTGCGTCCGTTCTTCTCGGACAAGTTTGACATTACCCGTCATAAGCAATATCCGATGCTTTTGGACGATAATCCTGAGATGGGGTTCAACATCGAAAAATATGTGAGTGACCAAAAGGCGATGCGTTTGAGACTGTCTCGTCAGGAACAGTTCACGGGGTATGGTGTTGATATGACGGCCGCCGGACAGGAAGTTACAACAGTATCAGCAACAGAAACAGAAACCGCTGATGCTCAAAATTCTGAGGAAACCGACGAAAAAGAGATATATGTCGGGTTTTAACTCGGACAGTGAAGAAACCGAAAAAAAGATAATCGGTTGAAGCTGCGGACGATCTTTACTTTATTTTTGAGGGAGACTTTTTACCTATGAACGAACTGAATATTTCTGCGGTCGATGGTGCCGCAATGGAGACAGCAACCACTACCTCTGCACCTAAGCACAAGTGGCTCTCTAAGCTCACCCGTGGTGCAAAGAAGGCAACCATGTTCTGCACTATCGCAGGCATTATGGCATCTACCTGTGCAACTCAGGCATTCGCAGCAGGCACAGGCGAGGTCGATACCTCGTCCTTTATCACTACCGCCTGCACCGTCCTCAAGTCCGTTATCTGCCTGATCGGCGGCGGTGTTTCGCTTTGGGGTGTCGTAAACCTCCTCGAAGGTTACGGCAACGATAACCCCGGTGCGAATGCTCATGTACGGTAGAGAAGCACAAAGCAAAACAAAGACAGCCAGCCCTGCCACTATTCCGAAGTCAGGGGAACGCAATAGAAAAATTCATAGC
>OHEP01000254.1_pt1 | contig 40651 bp, 35 predicted proteins | sample 1567271 | NCBI WGS metagenome assembly OHEP01 (sample SAMEA3879577, study PRJEB24766) | human gut metagenome | biome: human-associated habitat; feature: feces | place: USA | collected 1985/1987
TTATGTGTTAGTTACGGCTGTGACTTTACTGTGTTTCAAGCAGTCCCACAGCGCCACAAACCGCATAAACAAGCGCTTTGTAAGCTCCCATAAGGGATAAAGATTATCTCTTGGAGTTTTGGATAGCGGTTCAAGCACTTTTGTGCAACCTGCTACAAATCGCATAACAATGCGGATTTTCAGCGCTTCCCTTTCGGTTCTGTTGCACGGCTTTTTGTAAGCTGATGTATCTTTAAAGACCAAATAAAGACCAAGAAAACCTGTTGTGACAGCCCTCTGCCGTTTGTTTTTCTGTAGGTTACTTACAGAATAAAAAATAAGTTGCGTCACGTTTTTTATAAAAAATGTCGCAAGCCTACGAAAGCTCCCCAATAAGAGAATGTAAGACGAAAGCGAACAGAATTTTTTGAAAAAATGTCGCAAGTCTATGAACGCTCCCCTATAAGCAGAGTGTAAGGCACAAGCGAACAGAATTTCAAAAGATTTTTTGAAAAAATGTCGCAAGTCTATGAACGCTCCCCTATAAGAGAGTGTAAGGCACAAGCGATCAGAATTTCAAAAAAATATTGAAATGATGTCGCAGCAACTTCCCGACCCATCTATAAGAAAGTAAAAAGGCAATAACGCCGAAGTCAACAATTCATAGGAGGAAAAAACCATGAAAAACTTTATCAGAAACATCGTCGCACTGGCAGCTGTACTTACGATCGGAACAGCTTCTATTCCCACGACCAACGATCTGCCAGTTTCGCTCACTGTGAGCGCAAGCGCAGCGTCGATATACTCCGTTACCGACGCCCGCAACGACCTTGCCACGGTCAATGCACATCCATATTACCTTTCCTACTACCGCAAATACAACACCAAATCGGTGGTTAAGGCTTATCAGAGGCTGATGAGATGGCTTGGCTACAGCCTTGATGTTGATGGCATCTACGGTGCCGACAGCCGCAGCGTTTGCAAAAAATTCCAGCGCAAATATTACCTAACAGTAGACGGCTGCTTCGGAGATGAGTGCTGCCAGAAAATGTCAGATATTATCAACTCCGTGATAGCGCCAGACAGTACGGAAAGTCTCGACTTCTCGCGCGCATACAACTACGCGCTTGCTTACTGGTGCGATCGAAACTACGACTACAACTACTACGAGGGTATGAACTGTCAGAACTTCGTCAGTCAGATTTTCTTAGCCGCAGGCTTCCCAACCAGCAGCAGTTTCAAAAATGGAACATACGCTTTCATCAACGTAGACGGCTTCCTGGATTATATGCGCGCCAAGGGGGTCGCTTACACCTCCGGCAGACCCAGCGTAAGCAACGTTAAGCCGGGCGACGTAATCGTTACAAACAACGGCAACCATGTGATGTTTGTAATGGACGTTTCCGGCGGGAACATATATGCATCTGGCAATACCAATAACCGCGACAGAATAAGCGTTTCCACCGGAGTTATCAGCGGGGTACTGCACACGTCTTCGCTCTTCTGAGAGTCCGACGGTCTGAGGCTCGGCGAAAACCGAGCCTTTTACCGGTTTATTGATGATTTCAAAATCCCGCACAAATCGGGATTTTGAATATGCGGCCGCACGGACGCGGTTCAGATGATAAACACTTCCGTTTATTTTTTTATTGACAGTTCATTCCTAACATGATATACTAATATATATCAAATTTCTCATTTCTCGGAGGAGTATTATGAAACAATTTCTTTGCTCAATCGCAATACGACCTGATCTTTCTAAGGTAGATTATTTTTACCCTGACGATCCCGCTAAAACGATCGTACATTCCTGCTTTCCCGCAATCTCCATGATAGCCAACGCCGGCATAAAGCACGGCGATGAGCTTATCGTGACACCGGTCGTTACCAACTCCAGCACATCAGAAGCAAATCTGAATGCGTTTATTGCCGAGCTGACCGCTCTGGAAGCAAAACACAACATTAAATTCACCGTTGAAGAGCCGATTCGTGTTGAGCTGAAAGAAACAACAGCGAAACACATCGCATTTTTCAAGAGCGTTTCCAGGAGTTACAAAAAAGGTGCAGAACTGTACATCGACCTTACATTCGGTTCGAAGGTGCAGGCGATCTCGATATTCCAGTCCCTCTGCGTTGCGGAAAGCAACGGCTGCCATGTTAAAGAATTGTTATACGGCTCCTATATAAAGAGCGAGGCTGACGCAGGCAAGGGTTCAATTTACAGCCTTCGCTCCCTTTACGAAATCACACAGCTTCTCAACACATACTCTATGTTACCGGATACCGACCTCGAAAAGCTGCTTGATTCAGTTGGATAACATTAAATACTGCTGCCATGTAAAATACGGTTTTACATTGTATTTTATCTGATGGACGGTATGAGGATATTGTGCTATACTGAATATATAAAAAATCAGGTTTCATGGAGGCTTCACATGGATATTCAAGCAATTCGTAAAGCATATAATAATCTGCCAGCTTCATACAAGCACGCTTGGGGGAAATTTTCAGCTGTCTTTAAGGAAGGCTTTGCTCTTTTTTCTCAAAAATTCAACATTGATTTTGACAATGAGGAAACAACTCTTGCCGAAGAAATTAATCCAGACATTTGGTTAGCCGACGACCTGAAGTATCAGCATGAAGTTACTCCGCTGAGTCTTGACAATCCTAACGACACCAGAAAATACCGTATGCTCGCCAAAATAACCATGTGCGCCTGTGCCTACTGCTTTGACAGCAGAGTAGGCGCTGATGGTGTTGTATATCGTAAGCTTGACACGGAATCCTGCGATCTATACAGCGAAATTTCTATACTGATGCAAAAATACATTCTTGCTCCCGAGAAGATCATAACAATCAGGAGGGAGGAAGGGAAAACCATGGCAGAAAGCATTTTAAGCTATTTGCACTTGCAGTATAAGAGCCTTGCACTGGTTGATTTTAAGAAGAACAAAAATAAAGAATCGGCAACCATTTCGATAGATGACGATGAAAACCCTATCGATATTTCCTCACCCGATACAGAGATCAACATGGAGGATACATCAACGCTCGTGGCGGTTTTCAGGCTGATCGGCGAAACAAAATTGACCGGTGCTTCAAGTCTCAGGCTTCAGGCAGACCTCATTTTTAAGATCTTTTTTAAGAATAATAATCCGAAGTCTTGCAGAGCAGCCTTACAAAAATATTTCAGAAAGGACGATAGCGGAAACAGCAAAGTCGACTGCATCGACGAACGTTTAAAGAAATTCTGCTTTACTTGTCTGACAACACTTAATAAAATTCCGTCGGATGAAGATGTAAGGACATTCATTTCTGTTGTAGAAGTCGGCAATGCTCTTCGTAAAGAATCCGATCTTCCTCCTATTTTTGAAGCAGAGTGTATAGAAAGCTTTTTCTTCTCTAAACTCAAAAGAAATGTTTCAACTCCTAAAGATTATTTTGAACACATCAGAAACGTTGATTTACAGCATGCTGAAACAATAAACGCTTTGATGGCAAAATATGCTTCAACAAACAACGGTGTTATCTCAAGGAGAACCTTGGATAAAACTGTCGAGAGAGCGCTCAACACGCTGCTGACCCAGCACAGAAAAGAGCTGGAAATGCTGCGATAATGCATTGTAAGGAGATTACGCATGAAATTTATTACATACCATTCTCAAACAACTGTTTACATCTCCGATGAACATTTTTCCGTCGAAAGAACGGGCACTGACAGTTCGATTGTGCTGTCAGTGTCCGGATTTTCTGACAGCGTAACTCTCTTTGATTTTGGTACGGCTATGAGTATAGCGGACGGGGATACGGAAAATGCAGAGCTTGTCACTCAATTGATCTATGAATTTGTACAGAGAGATATTTCCGGTGGCTGCGATGTAATCTCGGTTGACCATATCATCAAGGAGATCAGCGGATTGTGCAGGCAGAGCATTTACAAACTCATTGCGGACTGAATCATAATCGAAACACGGAGGTTTATCATGGGATCGTTTGACAAGGAATATGTTGAAAAACTGCTGAAACAGAAAAAAGATCAGGAAGCATTTGATTACTGCATGGAATTTGCAAATGACGGTGATGCGGAAGCGCAGACACGTATAGGGGTATTTTATTATAATGGCACCGGAGTAGAGAAAAATTACAAAAAGGCTTTTGAATGGTTTTCCAAGGCAACAGAATTAGGTTCAATAGAAGCTATGTGTAGGCTCGGGGAATGCTATGAGGATGGCAAAGGTGTCAAAAAGAATTGTTACCAAGCTGTTAATTTATATTTAGAATCTGCACGGAATGGCTTTCCTAGGGCTATGTGCTGCTTGGGGTTGTGTTACAAAAAAGGTATAGGTGTATCTGAAAATAAAAGGACAGCAGTAAAGTGGTATAAAAAAGCAGCTAAACTGAACTATCCTGCAGGAATGGGCAATCTTGGCGTATGTTATGAATATGGCACAGGAGTTAAAAAGGACGAAAAGAAAGCTGTAGAATGGTATACAAAAGCTGCTGAACTTGGTAATGCTAGTGCTATGTGCAATCTTGGCGTATGTTATGAATGCGGCACTGGTGTAGCAAAGGACGAAAAAGAAGCTGTAGATTGGTATACAAAAGCCGCCGAGCTTGGTAATGCTATAGCTATGTGCAATCTTGGCGTATGTTATAAATATGGCACAGGAGTTAAAAAGGACGAAAAGAAAGCTATAGAATGGTATACAAAAGCTGCCGAACTCGGTTATGACCGAGCTATGTGCAATCTTGGCGTATGTTATAAATACGGCACTGGTGTAGCAAAGGACGAAAAGAACGCTGTAGAATGGTATACAAAAGCTGCTGAACTCGGTTATGCCAGGGCTATATGCTATCTTGGAGAATGCTACTATTATGGCACAGGTGTAAAAAAAGAGGAGAAAAAAGCAGTAGAATTATTTACAAAAGCCGCCGAGCTTGGTAATGCTAGAGCCATGGGCTATCTTGGCATATGTTATGAAAATGGCACCGGTGTAGCAAAAGATGAAAAAAAAGCTGTGGAGTGGTATACAAAGGGGGCAGAACTTGGCGATGATCAGGCTATGCTTTATCTGGGGATATGCTATGGTTGTGGAACAGGCGTCTCCATTGATGATCATGAAGCGTTCAGATGGTTTTTGAAATCTGCAAAACTTAACAATAGCTTTGCTATGCGAAACCTTGGAATATACCACGACAATGGGGCTGGTGTGCCATACAGTGCAGAAAAAGCTTTTGCGTGGTATAAAAAAGCTGCTGAACTTAATAACAGCAGCGCCATGTATTATTTAGCCAATTGCTATGCTTCCGGTAGTGGAATAACTAAAGACACGAAAGAAGCATTTGAATGGTATAATAAAGCTGCCGAACTTGGAGATTGTGACGCAATGTATAAGCTTGGTGTGTGCTATATGTCAGGTACTGGTGCCGCTATTGACATAAAGATGGCTGTAAAATGGTATACTAAGGCTGCCGATCTTGGCAATGTAAACGCATTATTTAATTTAGGTCAACTTTATGAATATGGAATTGGCACTGATAAATCTGATAACCAAGCATTATATTATTACCGTAAAGCAAATGAAAAAGGACATTCAGAAGCATCTAAAAAAATTCAGAGTTTAGAAGGCAATGCCCAACCCCAAAATAAAGACGGCGGCTTAATCAATCAACCAATAGAAAAGGAAAGTGAAGCACACAATCAAGATAACATGACGCTGAAAGAAAAAATCAGCAGACTTACCAAACAGCTTGAAGAAAAGGAACGTGAGAGCCTAGCACGAAATCTAGATAACATGATGCTGAAAGATAAAATCAGCAACCTAACCGAGCAGCTCAGAGAAAAAGAGCGCGAAAGCGAAGCACGCAATCAGGATAGCATGATACTGCAAATAGGGAGCATGATGAATTCTATGGAATCTCGTCTCACTGCTAGAATGGACGAAATTTCAGACATCACAAAGGAAACAAACGATAACGTAAAGTCCCTGACAGACTATATAAAAAATGAACTCCCCAAAAAAATCGCCAGCCTTCGCACCGAGTTTGGCGTAGATACGCTTTCGGAAACCGAACTCACAGAAGCCGACGAGAAAAAGATCGGAGAGTTCTGTAAAACAGTTAGGGCTGCTATCGAAAAGCAATTTGACGAGAAGAATGACCTTATCAGGCAGTCCCGCAAAGATCTTAGCAATAGATTTGGGAATGTTTGGAACAGGCTATGTCAGGAAACGCAGAACTCGCTTGTATCAGGAATGACGCTTTGGAAAGCGTACAAAAACATTGACGACCCCAATTTCGACTTCTCAGGAATCTGTATTCTTGCCACGTCTGCCCTTGAGAACGAACTGCGAAAAATTTTCTTTGAGGAATTTCAGGAGTTTGTGAAGAATCAAACCGGTGGTAAAATAAATCGATATCCTAGCATATTCACATATAGAAAAGGCACTGAACTGGTTGCGGGGAAATCTGAATATTTCGCATTGGGAAAAATGCCTTTTCTGTTCGGGCAGACCGGGAAAGATCCCTCGTCTGAAGATCTCAGTGATATAAAGCGTTTAAATGATTTTAGAGAGAAATACCTAGAGTCAATAATAGATTCACAAAAGATGATAGATAGCGGGTTCGCCTCCTTCAGCGAATGCTTCACCAAGCCCTTCTTTTCAAAAAACAGCGAATTGAAAAAAGAAAAGAACTTCCACGTTTATTACAAAGGAAGCCTGATTTCTGAATTTGAAGATATCAGAAACAAATACAGAAACAAAAGCGCACATCAAGGTGGACTCCGAAGGGATGAGGCACATGACTGCTGCAATCTGGTTTTTGGTTCGTCCATAATGGGGGACAATGATCTTGAAAAGGTTCTTGGGTTGATACAGAAGGTTTATTATCTGCTTAAACAATAAAATGCCATCCAGCACATAATTCACCGGTTAATACATAGTTGTCCCCGCGTCTTTAACGAGACGCGGGGACAACTTTTTCCGTAGGATGTCAAATAGCCTTACAACATATTTTTTAAATAATATGTCGCAAACAGCAATAATATTACCTATGAATAAAATGAAAGGCAAAAAATCTCTCCACCTAAAACCATATGGGCCGTCTTATTCCTCCAAAGGCGGCTCAACAATTCGAAAGGACGATACCATGATTTTTAAAATCGACAATGCAATAATCTCAGTTTCAAATGGCTACATCATCAGTATTAATCAGACTGACAGCAAGACTTCCCTTGTTCTTGAAGCGTCAAGTATACACCGCACGTTGATCGATCTATCATTTGCTGATGATAAGGAAAAGGAATTTACAGAATTAATCCTAGCTATATTCCTCAACAAAATCGCCGAACGCCTGCCGGACAATACAATGATCGACTTCGACGACATTTACAATGAAGTTGCTAAGGAACTCGCTGACTTCATAACTGAAAAGGAGCGTGAGAGCAATGTATGAAGTAAATGGCGCACGATTCGTAGAGAGATATGTCCTGACCAGCATACAGAATGGCTCTCAGCCAGCTCCGCTGAACGAACCGTGCCTTGTGCACGATCTCTTTCAGGAAATTCACGGAAAGCCTAATACGGTGGAGATTCTGGCAAACAGTGTGCTCAGTAATTGCGATGTCCTTTTGCTTCCAAATAATCAGCTTACAGATGACGAACAGATGTATTCCTTCCTGCTTGACGAAATGGAAAACCTGAGATGGCTTTTCAACAACATAACCACGGAATATGTCTGCAACGTCAAGGAAGTCTGCTATAATATGATAGAGAAAGTCGAAAACAACAGGAGTATGCTGATACCAATTATCCACAGCTTTTCATATCTTGCATTTTTCGCTTATGAAGAAGCTGTAACCGCCGTATTCACCAAGGAAGAGGCAATCGAGCTGCTGCAAAAATATGACTGTATAATTTCTTTTGTGAAATACATACACGATTACGATGAAGAGCTTTTTGTCCATGAAATGTGGCACTCGGATCTGATGAGAATTCTGGCAGATAATTCTGGCAGATAAATAAGGAGGTAAATAATATGACACTAAGAAAAAACATATCCACAATAGCACACATTGCAATAATGGCTACAATCTTTTTGGTGAGTTCCACCGGGTTTACTCTTGTCAACTCTATGCTCAAGATCGGGGCAATTATCTCACCAGATCCAATCGGGTCCACTATGCTGGGATTGTTTGCTTTGTCCCTGTTTCTTAGCCTGACGAGGAGCGCAGACTTCACTATCCCATATGCACTGATTTCAGGTCTTGCGCCTTATGGCATCATTTTTGGAATATTTGTTTTTGCGAAGTGCCCGCTTGCTATTGCCGCTGAATGTACAGCTGTGTTTGCATTCACGCTAATTGGTACTGTAAATAAAAGAATCAGCATTAAAGATAATTTGCACGACTTCATATTTCAGGCAATGGAACGTGTAATCACGGATATGTTCCTAGTTCTCCCGTTAAACATTCCCATCAGCTTTCTTTGTGGAATTTGTCAATGAATTCTGTATCTCCCCGAAACTTTCCTTATATTTTGGGGAGATTTGTTTTTTCAAATATAAAATGAAAGAAAAATCAAGACACGTTCTATATAACTTGTTGCTCTGCTAAATTACAATATGAGCGGTTTCAAGAATATGATTAAAAGATGTCGCAAGCGTCCGAAATCTCTCCTATAAGTGAGTGTAAGGCACAAGCGAACACAGAATTTCAAAAAATATTGAAGTGATGATGTCGCAACAGCCGAAAGCTCCCACTATATAAGAGTGAACACCTTCTAAACACAACGACCTTTAAGGAGGACAAAACAATGACAAACATGATCACCAAGATTACATCCATCGCTGCAGCCGCTGCAATCATTACTGCCGCAATTCCTACAGCAGAGTACCTTACAGGAACCTCGATCACCTCCGTGACCGCAAGCGCAGCTGCCGTCAACACTCTGACACTCAGCGACCTCGACCGCATTGAAAGAGAATGGGAAAGCCATCCATACGTCCTGTCAGCATGGTTTTGGGCCAACTATACTTCATCGGGAAAAGTAGCTGTTGGCGATCTTCAAGAACTGCTTGCTTTCGATTTCGGCTTCGACATCGATATCGACAGTGTTTTTGGGTACGATACGGAGAACTACGTCAAGGAAGGGCAGCGTCGGTTGAGTATTACTGTCGATGGCAAAGTGGGAAATACTACTTTCTATTGCCTGATAGACAAGGCTCGCTCGATCATTAACGAGCGCGGTCAGTCATCGACTGTCAGCAATACCAACTCCAAAATCGAATCTTCCATCTCCTGGATGGAATACCGACAGGGCTGGAACAAGGATGACATGGGCTATAAATACGACTGGTGTACCGCTGCTCTCTGCGACGCTATGATAGATTCCGGATACGACATTTGCAGGACATGGAACCCCTGTGACTTCGTTATCGACATCTGCGACAACCACGGCATGGGAACATTTTACTGCTTTAGAAATGCAAATTATCAGTCTCTCAAGAACAATGGAATGTCTAAATCAGGATTTAACCATGTAATTAAGACATCGCGCTCTGATTTCACACCACAACGCGGAGATATTGTTGTTTATCGGTGGAGTGACGATTTCGGGTACAATTGGAGTCACATAGGCATAATTACAAATTACTCCAACGGGACGCTTTACACCATTGAAGCAAACACTTCCGGCGGCAAGGTTGCCAAGCGCACTCGCAGCTACAACAGTGAGGTCGTCGGTATACTCAGAATGTGATATTCTCAGGGCAACCAGAATTCATTGATGATGTGCTGTCGGTTAAGTTGTCCGCTGAATGTGGTCAAGGGCTGTAACGAAAGCAGCCCTTGATATTTTTTTATTCTATTGATTTGCTTTCCAGTTCTTTTCTCGTACCATCAACATTTTCTATATACGCATTAATTTGCAGTTCTAACTTCTTATTGATACTCCTCTCATACTCCTTGAGCATCTCCCCGGACCGAGCAATAAACTCATCATGCAGCGCCCTATACTCCGCCTTTTCAGCCTCCGAGAGCCTGTCCCAGCCCTTTTTCTTGTGCATGAAATTCTCAAAGCCGTACTTGACCCTCTGCCGCAGATTGAAAACTCCCTCGGAGCATTTCTCACGGTAGACCGCCTTGCTGTTCTTCTTGCGGAGCAGCCTGCACTCCTCGCAATAAAGCGTGTTTCTGGACTTTGCGAGAAAATAGCTGCCGCAGAGCCTGCACTCAATGCAGAATATCTTACGGCTTTCGAGAAAGCGCGAATACTCAGTAAGGAGCTTCGCGACATCTCCACAGTCAAACAGAATAACACTTAAAATCTCCGTGTTCTGCGGAGATTTTTTCTTTTTCAGCGTGGTGAATGTATCGGAAATCATAGTTTCCACAACTTTGCGGAACTGCTCGCCAAGCTCTGCCCTGTCTGACTGTTTCATTCCCAGACCGAAACGGGCGTTCATGTACAAGCCGGTCACAGCCCTATACATTTTCAGAACGACCCTCGCGAGCAGGCGAACGGACGTGCTCTTGTCTACCTTAAATATGTAGTCAAGAGTGTTCAGCGTTTCGGCAACGCGGCTCTTGTTTGTGTTCTCGTCTTTGAGGTTTGCGTAAAGCCTGTCCACCTGCTCCTGTATCTTCTCGGTTTCAGGAAACGAGCTGCATAAATCAAGTGCGAACGTTCCGAGGGACTGCTCACGGAAGAAAATATCCAAATCTTTGACAGCAAGATTCGGTTCGTACGTGTTCTTCAGCGCCTTGTTTATGGTTTTCTCCGAGCCGCCGATCAGCATTTCGGAATTGTCCGACAACAGTAGAACTACCTCATAATCGCAGTTTATTTCGTATTTATTTTCCATAATTATACATCAACCTCAAAAATTTTTTTCTTAATACAAGGATAAAGTGTGCGTATTCAGCCGAACGGCGGTTGAACTTCAAAGCTTTTAAGCTTTCAATGCCGCATTACAATGCAGCTTTTGCACTGCATAATATTATTTTTGGCTGTTACAAGGATAATGTATAAAGCGGCAATAATCCGCGCTATAAAGCTAATTATCCAAATAGCGAACAAACAATTATTAAAACACTATCCTTGTAGAGTATAGCACGACCTATTGCATTTGTCAACCCTTTGTGATAGAATACCATCAACCGAAGTAATCTCGGAACAATATCGCACAAGGAGGTAACTTTTATGACAAACGAAAAGAAACAAGAAATAATCGCAGCAATGACAGGCTTACTTGAACAGCTGACCGAGAGCGAGCCGCCGAAAACCGAACCCTCCCATGCTCCCGAACAGGTGGTCGAAATGCTCACCATCAGGGAATGCACTGAGGCAGTAAAAGGTCTGAATGAGTACACTGTAAGGCAGCTTGTTCTGCGCAAGGAACTTCCCTCCATCAGAACGGGTCAGGGAAAGCGCGGGAAAATACTTGTCCCAAAAGCGGCACTGATGGCGTATTTTACTGGAGGTAAGCTATGATAGAACAGATAATCAAGCTACTTAATTCAGACAACACAGTATCTGCAAATCGACTGCTCGCCCATGCACTTGGAATAAAGGCGGCTCTGCTCTTTAATTCACTCGTCGGAAAGCAGGCGTATTATGAGAAACATTCCATGCTTGACAGCGAGGGCTGGTTCTATTCGACAATCGAGGATATGCAGGAAAGCACAGCGCTGTCCCGCTGTCAGCAGAACAAAGCTATCGGAGTTCTTGTCAAGGCAGGTCTTATTGATTACCGCACAGGAGGTGTGCACTGCCGCCGTCATTTTCGTGTTCGTGATGATACGGAGCAGCTTGAAAAGTACCTCATAAAAGGTGCAGAAAAGTTGAATAGTAACCTGTCGGAAATTGACAATGCACCCTGTGAAAATACGGCATACTACCCTGTTGAAAACGCACAAAGCACATTGCGGGAAATCGACAATCCCTTTATATATAATCTTAATAATCAAACAAAAGAGAATAATCCTTATCCATCAATCATATCCGACGGGACGGATATGACGGGAAATTCGCAAATCCTTTTTTCTTCCGACGAACGCAGCGATTACCGCGATATTATTCGTGAAAATATCGAGTACGACTGCCTTTCCGAGGACAAAGTGCGGGTGGACGAGCTGGTTGAGATAATGCTTGATGTGGTGTGTTCGGCAAAAAGCACTACCCGCGTAAACGGCGATGAAGTACCGACAGACGTGGTTAAGAGCCGATTGCTGAAGCTTACTCATGAGCATATCGAATATGTGCTGACTGCACTCGGAAATAATACCTCCGATGTTCGGAACATTCGCGCATATCTTATAACGGCGCTGTATAATGCGCCCATTACGATGGACAGCTACTACACGGTTCTGGTTAATCACGATATGTACGGAAAGCCAGACCGCTCGGAATGAGTGTTTCTTTCAAATCTGAAAAGAAGAATTCAGTGGGATTTTGAGATTTTCTCAATTCACCGGCAGTTCATTCTGAACAGTTTTATAATTTTCCTCGTTTCACTGGCAAGGTGTCCGAGAGGGGTTTGGGAGATTTCACCCAACTCAATGTGATAATGACGGGCGCAGCTTGTCACTATCACTATTGAGTTTTAGCAACAACGACAACAGCCTTCAAATATGCTCGTTTTATCGAAACTGTATCGGCGAGAGATTTGAACATAAATCTGAAAACTGCTTTTCAAGAGCATTGGCGGCAGATGAGATAAATTTGTAAAACAAGAGAAAGGAGATGTGTCATATGAGTGAGAAAAATTCAAAAGGGCTGTCGATTTCATTTCGTGTGGATAGTGGTTTTCTCGACCACAACAACCGAGTTATCACCGCCCACAATGTTGATGTTTCAAGGTCGAGCGACAACATTACCTACATAAAAATTGATTTGCGGCAATTCTATGAGCAGGTGTTTGGCGCGGCTCTTGCGGAATACAACGCTAAGCAGAAACGTGCCGACCGTGAAATCCCCGACTACTACGAACACGTCAAGAAATCGGGCAAGGGTAAGCTGTTCTATGAGGTTGTGGTGCAGTTTGGAGATTTGCATGACTGCGGGCTTGGTTCGGTGAATTGGAATACGGCGAAATCCATGCTTGACAATTATATGCGCGAATTTGAGCAGCGTAATCCTAACCTCAAAGTGTTCAATGCTGTAATGCACCTTGACGAGAGTACGCCGCACCTGCACATTGACTTCGTTCCCATGGCACATAAAGGACAGCGAGGGCTGTCGCTTAAAAATTCAATGAGCGGTGCGCTTCGTGAACAAGGATTTTTCTCGTCAAACAAAATGCAGAACGAGTGGACGGCTTGGTCTGAAAGTGAGCGTTCGGTTATGGAGCAGATTTTGCTGAAACACGGTTTGCGGCGAGAGGATAAAAATGTTCATAGACAGCATTTGTCCGTTGATGATTACAAGAAGGCTGCACAGGAAGCGGAGAATATCAGGAAAATCAATGCCCACATTAACGAGTTGAAAAAGAAGCCTATTGAGGAACTGACATCATATGAAGCTGCCTTAATCAAAAATCAGAACGATGTTATGCGTGAAAAGGTGACGGAGTTACGGCAGCAGGTTGAAGAAATGAGCAAGAAAGCCCAAGCCGATTTTGTTCCCGTGAATGTTTACAACCCCGACAAGCTGCAATACATAGCTGACGGACTTGCACGGACGAAAATACCGTTTGTTGCAGAGAGCAATACTCTCTACATTCCAGATTACGCTCTTGAAACGGCGAGGGCGATTTCACGGCACTACAAGCCGAGCGAGAACGCGCCCTCTATCCGTGAGCAGATTAAGCTGGACATTGACAGGCTGGTGTATTCCTCGGCGAGCGTTGAGGACTTGCTTGCAAGGCTGAAAGAGCGCGGTTACGAAATCAAGCGGGGCAAATATATTTCCGTCAAAGCGCCGTCTGCGGAGCGCTTTGTGCGGCTGAAAACGCTAGGCGAGGAATATCTGCCCAAAAATCTTGAACGGCGCATAGCTGAAAGCGGACGGTTCGTTGATTGCGTTCATGAAAAAGCGCAGAACGCTAATCCTGTTGAAAAGCGGTTTCACAGTGTTATTTTGAATGTTACCACAGTCGTTACGCAGTTCCGGCTTGAACCGAAGAAAAGCAATGCACGCAGGCACTACTGCTTTCAGAACGACGAGTGGATAAACTATCTGTCGCAGCAGCTTCTGACTATCGGCGATTTCGGCATTACCTCCCGTGACGACATCTACGCAAAGGCGCAGGAGTTACAGCACAACATTCACGTTATGCGTTCTAAAGGCGATAATCCCACCGAACATGAAACAGCTCTGAAGCGTATTAACAAGCTGATAAAGGCATATGAGGAGATTGTCGAGGGGAACTACATAGATAATCTTATAAAAGCGCAGAAGTCACGGGAAGCTGCGGCACAAAGGTCAGAGAAATCTCCAAAGCACAAAAGATGACGATATGCCTCTTGACAAATCACACTTTAAAGCGTAAAATAGAATTGCAGAGGGTATGTCATAAATCTACGATATTTAAGGAGAGTATCATATGGCTACCATTACAAAACGAGGGGAAACCTTCAGAAATAAGGTGTCATTAGGCTATGACGCCAGCGGAAAACAGATCGTCAAATCAACTACATTCGCGCCACCGGCAGGAGCAACGTCACGGAAAGCCGAGAAACTTGCGCAGGAATACGCCCTTGATTTTGAGCGCCACTGCAAGGGCTATGCACAGCTTAACGAAAATATGCGTTTCTCGGAACTTGCGGAGTGGTACTTTGAAAACTACGCCCCAGTGGAGCTGAAAGAGGGAACGCTCTACAACTACAAAAGCACCTACAAGAACCACATTGAGCCTTTTTTCGGGAACGTTAAAGTCAAGGACATAAACACGCCGAGGCTCACAACATTTGTTCAGTCCCTCAAAGTCAAGCCCGAAACTGTGCGGAAGATTTATGTCGTTGTTCAGAGCATATTCCACAGGGGCGTGGAGCAAGGCTTTATCAGAGATACTCCGTGCAGGAATGTCATTCTTCCGAAAAACAAGGGCAAAAAGAAAAGGCCCGTCCTTGACGAGGAACAGACCAAGCGGTTTATGGAGCTGCTCGAAACAAAGCCCTGCGACCTTGATGTCAAGCGAATGATAAAGGTGCTGCTTTTCACGGGACTGCGCAGCGGTGAAATGCTTGCGCTGTCGTGGGAGGACATTGACTTTGACGAAATGACTATCTCGGTCAATCACAACCTTGCCGACGTTGGAGGAAAGCACTGGCTCACCACTCCGAAAACCGAAAGCAGTATCCGAACAATCGGAATGAGCGCAGCTCTTGCGGACATTTTCAGAGAGCAGAAATCCTATCAGGAACAGCTTATCAGCGCTCTCGGCGGTAAATTTGCTCACCCCGAAATGGTGTTTACTTCCGCTAATGGCAACTACCGTGACAGGTCGGCGCTACGAACTTCTTTCAAGCGCTTTCTCAAAGGAACAGAGTTTGAGTTTCTGACCCTGCACCAGCTCCGTCACTGCAACGCAACCTTACTTCTGAACAGCGGCGTTGATCTGAAAATCGTATCGGAGCATTTAGGACATTGTGACATAGGCGTAACAGCGAATATCTATGCGGACGTTCTCAAAAGCACCAAAGCAAAGGTTGCAGACCTTGTGTCGCTTAAATTAGCATAAAAATATCCTCCCCGAATACTCGGAGAGGATATAAAGACCAAATAAAGACCAAGTTGATAACTGTATCGCCGCAAGCCGCATTGTAAAGCGGTCTGTTTCGGCTGAGATTATCTCTTGGAGAACCTCAGACGGCTGTGTAATGCGGTTTTCTTCTTGCTATGTTAGGTGTGTGTTAGATGCTTTGAAAATCGTAACGTTATTCTTATGATTGATTGGTTAATTCTATGCCCTCCGGTAAAAAAAGGTTGTTACTAAAGAATATGTATTCTCTCGCTTTGCCGCTATTACTTGCGGAATAATTTATATCTATCTCTGCTCCTCTATGGTTTTTGTAGAGTTCCCTAATAAGCGGACAAATATCATAAGTGACAATCCATTTTCTTTTACACTTAGATATCAATTTATACAAGTCCTTATGATCTTGTTCTGAAAACGCATTTTTGTATAATTGAGAACCTTTCATTACATATGGTGGATCAAAGTTTACAAAAGTTTTGTAATAATGATCAAGGACACCGTTTGATAAAAAGTCCATTGCATCCAAATTATATAGAACAATTCTACCTTTTTCTTTAGCAATTGCCCTTATTTTTTTAATCAATGCGTCTTTGTTAAATCTAGCATCAATTTTATACAATCCACTCTGTTCCCTCCCCCCTATTACTCCTCCTTTAATTACACCAGATCTATTTGTACGATTTAAATAAAAAGCTGCTATCCCCATGTCAAAAATATTAGTCGTACCACTATTGTATATTGTTCGTTGCCTGTCGTGTTCCTCAATGGATATATCGATTTGCTGTATTCTATCACAAAAGTCATCGGTATAATTCAAAATGCAATACCAGATCGAATATATTGCGAAATCATAATCATTAATAATGATTCTTTTCACATCGTTATTGAGTAGCAGTTTCATGGCCAAACCTGCACCACCTGCAAATGGCTCAACATAGGTCTCGCCAAGCAGATCATTATAGTCAATAATTCTTTTAACATAATCATACAGTTGAGATTTACCACCTGGATACCTAAGTGGTGAAAAACTACTTGGCATAACCCACACTTCCTTTCAAATAATTCTTATGACCAAATATCAGGATCTAGTCCCGCAATAGGCGCTACTTTCTTATACATTGCTTTAAGATTGTTATAGAATTGATTGATTTCTGATACATTATTGTTATCAACCAGCCATGCATCAAAGATGATATGAAAGAATTTTTGGTGTTGTCTAAATAGCTTTTTGGTTTCCTCTCTCATAACCCCACTTGTAGATTTACCTTGGCTTTTTAGGCTTTCAATTTTTTCATTTATCTTCTCAACCGCAGGAATAAAGGTATGGGTATAAAAATCCTTGCCTACATTTTCTTCAAGCACTACATCAGATAACCAAAATCTATCATCCCTATCATATAGAGTTTGGGCATAATTTATCAAAAACTTTTCAGGAGAATCTTTTCCGGGCAATGTTATTACCCTATTGTTCATATCATTATTATGATCGCCATCCAAAATGCATATCTGCCCTACAAAGGTTTTCAGTTGAGGATCTTTAAATAAACCATGTAAAGTATCGCCACCAATGTTAGCATCCACAAGATAGAAATAATTTCGTACTCTACTAAAACCATCATGTTTTTCAGATAAATAGTTAAAGAGAATATTTAAAAGATACCGTGCTTCTTCGTCTTCGCTAAATACAGGTATTTTCCTTTCAAAGGAATATTCTGATTCCGTGATGCTTTTTAAATACAGGTTAATTTTATATATGCTTGGATTTTCGATATGGTGAATACTTGTTTGATTATCATATAAATAAATCAAATTCTGCTTTTTCTTCAAACAATATTCAATTAACGAAAGACTATGACTGGTAAAAACAACTTGTATATTATATGCCATTGAATAATTCAACACAAGATCAAATAATCTAAACTGGAACGCTGGATGGAGAGTTGCATCAAATTCATCTATTAATAATATGCTATCTACTTCGCGATGTTCAGCTAAAGAATCATAATAATACTTTAATGACACTAATGCAGAAATAATAATATACAAATTATCTTCTCCAGCAGATATAGTATTTGAGTCAATCCCCTTTTCCGAACTGTCAAAATCAGCTCTAATTTTGACACTTCCCATATGATTAACACCTATATTAGATATATGATAATTGGTAAAGGAAGCATAAATCCTCATTATCTCTAAAAGATAATCTTGAGGAAGGTTTTTCTTAATTTCTACAATTGGCTCTAAATCTTTATATTCACCATATGTAGCCAAACGATTTAAACCGAGGTAAATAACTGGAAGACTGGGCAATTTTTCATTTGATTTTGCACTATATGTAGGCTTAACTGCATATCTAAACTTCCCAGCGTTTTGGGAGTTATGCTTTCTAAATGATAATGTAGCTTGATCTCCCCAATATTCAACATCATAATATGCACCCGTATGACCAGGAGCAGGATCTTGATATTTCTTATCTCCTCTAGTTAGAGATTCAAGCTTGGGGTTATACTGCTCGTTTATTGCTTTAATTATTTCTATGCACTTTTTTACTGCATCGCCGCATTTTGTACTCTTAACTGCTTGAAACGAGTTGCTAATAATATGCAAAATAGAAGATTTGCAAGTTCCGTTTGTTCCAGAAATTATATTGATATTTTTGGATAAATCAATACTAATATTCTTAAGCTTTCTATAATGATGAAAATGAATCTTACTAATCATATGTGTACCTCCATCGTTTTAATGAACTTTTCATAAGCAGAGAGCTTATATTGTTATTTCTTTATTGCAATCGAAGTTTTTGAACGCATCAGAATAGCTCATCCTTCCTGACTTTATTTCTTCTGCCAGAAGCAAAAGGTTAACGGAGTTTATAGCAGCGCCATTTACCGATGAACGTCTGCTTATATTTTCGAGTCTATCCTTAAATCCTCCTGTGAACTCGCCTGAAACAAAAGCAAAATTAAACTTGCTAACTGCGTCATCAAAGATTGTCCACCATTCGTTAGGGTTGAGCGATTTATCACGCTTTTGGTTTTCTTCAATATAACGCAGCATTTCATCAGCTTGTTTTATCGGGAGAGAGTATCCTTTTCCATAAGCTTTGTTGTCAATAATGAGACCATTAGTACCGTGATAAACACAAACATCGGGTTTCCTGGTATCTCCTAATCTTGCACCTTTGAAAGACAGTTCGCTTGTTAACAAATCAGCGGTCTGCAATTCATAGTCTCTATCAGCTGTTCCATCAAAGCCCAAGTCGATAAGGACAAGGTATTTGTGGTTAATGTGGTTCAACCGTTTCCTTATATTGTCTTTTATTACAGAAATCTCAGATTTGGACGACATCTCCGACCTAACAGAATTGGGGATGTCAAGACCAATGATGTTATCCATAATCTTGTATGTTTGGTTTTTTATGCTTACATTGATACCAATGTTTATCAATCCTTGAATATCATCAGCAATCACATCTGTACCTTCTGTCATATCCTTTGTCAATAAGAAAGAAGACACTTCTTCCAAACTGCGATAGGTTGTTGTAAGATATTTTATCAGGTATGTTCTTCGATTGCGGAGATAATTTCTGTCGGAAGGCTTTGTCGCTAGCATATCCCACATCACTCTTTTATCAATGCGTTTGTATTTTGAAGCACCTGTGGCGTGTTTCAGCACCTTTTTACCTTCAAGAGTTATTTGATATGATTGTGGAATTGTATCTGTGTATGTCTGGTTTCCTACATTCGCAGTTATGCTTTTTGATACCTGTGTAACCCATTTCATACTTTTCAGCCAAGCACAAATCGTACGAACATATTTATCCGATGTACCTTCGGTATCAGACAGCAGCTTATTTCTTTCTTTAGGCGTTGCAGCAATACTTAGCCCTTGAAGAATAATATTTTGAGGAATAGATGTAAATCCCGCCTCACCGACAAAACCTAATTGACAGCCTATTTCAAACTTTGTGAGACTGTTGCCGCTTTCAAGCAAGCTTAATATACGGCAAACAGGCGGATATGATAAAAATGCTGCAGTCAATATTTCTTTTTCTTCCTTGCTGCTATCTTCGGAAATAGCATATTTATATCCAAGTTCGCTGATACTGCAAGTGTCTTTCTCACGATCATAGTCAAGAAAACCTATACTTACCGCCCAGCGAAGAAACGAATCTGCTGGCCAGTCACTCTGATATTCTTTCCGTTGTCCTGGAAGGACAGCCTGAATTATTCCTGAACAAGGTGCATTAGTTCTGGTAAACCCTTTAGGAGTACCTTTTCCTTTAAGCAGAGTATAAGGAATACATATTTTATCCGAGGCAAGAAGATTTATCATTTCCTCTTTGCCATATTCATCAGAGATTAGTCTAGGTATTTTATCCTCTCGGAGTATTTTGTTAACCTCTGAATCGGGTACGAAAACCCTTACCACTTTTTTCAGATTATCTATTGTATACGCTTCTTGTACCCAACCGAAAGTACGTTCTGCCATTTTGCCCTCCTGTCAATAGTTGGTGATCAAAACTTCCCTTGTAACGTTCGTCTTGTTATTGGTATGATAATTGCAGTTGTTATAATTAAAGTTTATACTATGAATGAAATAACCGTTTGTATCTGCCCAATCTGCTAAATTGCAGTTAGTCAGTCCTTTGTGTTCAATAACATTGGACAATGCGAAATTCACTCCTCTATCAGACAGCTCAGTAAGGATTCTGAAAAGCTCAATATCATCGTGGCCAGTCCAGCCTCTAAACCCTCGTTTGCCATCGTTGTAGCTGCCACAGGTAAGCAGATAGGGCGGATCGGCATAGATAAAGTCCCCTGCTTTAAGAACGTCATAATCAAAGTCAAGGAAGTCAAATGAAGAAAAATGTATATCTTCAATTCGTCCCTTGAAAATAATGAGATTGTTTCTCATAACGTCATTAAAGCTGCTTCTGTTTTTGCCGAACGGGTTGTTATAATCGTGATTGCTGTTAAATCGAAACTGATAATTAAAGCTGAAACACATAAGTATATACAAGTCCAATGGGTTTTTGCTTTTGTTATAATAATCACGAAAAGCCTTATAGCCTTCTTCGTTTGTCTTGTTAAGACACCACTGATTTATTGTGGTGTCGATATATTCCAAGAGATAATCAACATCATACTGTTGAAAAGCCTTCATAATATCAATGACATGATAATTTATATCATTGGCATATATGGAGTTTGCCTGTGTATTGATGCTGACATCACACCCTCCGCAAAACAAATCAACAAAAGTGTCTATTTCTTCGGGAAAACATTCTTGAATGGAGTTTATGATTCTATATTTGTTTCCGATATAATTAAATGGAGCTTTAACAGCCATATCAATGCCTCCTTAAGAAATATAATTGTTCTTTCAACCCAGACCCATTATTGGGGATTTTGCTTTTATATCGCCTATAATTATACTCGAACAGCTTAAAGCTATCATCAACGGCATAATCTTTACAAATCTCTATAAGCCGTTCTGTTGGCAATAGAGCTTCGTTGTTATAGCTAATTAATATGTATCTGCTTTGACAATCTCTGATAAGCATTTCAAAGGCTGATTCAACCGTGCCTTTTTTGCAGAATGCAGATTTCTGATTTTCATAACCCCTCATACCTGTTACACCATGTATTTCGGGATAGTCATACCGTGCAATGGTTTCAAGGATATGGTAGTTGGGAAGGTATTCTCGTGAGTTGTATGGAGGGTCTGCGTAAAGCAAATCCGCCTCCGTGTCTAAAAGAGAAGTATAATCTTCGTTATAACATTCGTTGTTATAACCGTTGTCGATTATAGTGGGTTCAACCAATGTTAACTCGTTGTATGTTCTTGTATCCCAAAATTTAAGGTAAGCAGCATATACCCCAGTGATATTAGAAACATAAGGGACTGCATTGATTAAACAAGACAAAAGATAAAAATACTCATCTTCGTCAATCATTGCTTTGTTATACCACTTCTCTATTGTGAGCCTGATAATATCGATTTTCAGAGCATTATCAGGCTGAAAATACATCCTGCTGCAGTCACCGGTAGGAGTATAATTGTTATAGATAAAGCACTGCTCTAATCTGAAATCAGTATCCTCAAGTTTTAAAGCATTAAGGTAATCAAGAGGATTAGAGATTCCAAGCTTTTTAAAAGTAGGCTTTCTATTTAATCCAATAGTGCCTCTTTGAATGGCATAACTGAAAAAAAGAAAATCGTTACTGATAGTGCGAAATCCTGATTTCTTCAAATGTTCGGATACTACTCCAGAACCGGCAAACAGGTCAATTACTGTTGACACATTGGCTGTGTATGAATCTATTACATTGCTGATATTGTCCAGCAACAGGCTTTTTCCTCCGATGTATCGCATTATTATCCTCGTTCACTAATTATTCTGAAGTTTCAAATACTCAGTCGCTAATCTCCATTCCCCGTCAGCATAAAATCATAGCTAACATTGAACGCTTCCGATATTCTTACAAGGTCTGAGAAATTCAGACCTTTTTTCTTTTCAGCAGGCAGAGCAAGATTGTACAAGTTCCGTATCTTCTTTGCAGACAGCCTTATACCTAATAAGTTCTCCATAGTGATATTCTTCTTAGCAAGGTTAGAAATAATAACGGAGGAGATCCTTACTTGAAGGTAGCTGTAATCCGCATTTCCGGAAAGCTTCTCAAGAACATTGAGAACAAGATCTTTTGCCGGAATTACGGAGTCCGTTTTCTGTTCAGCATTTTTATCGCTAATTAGTCCAGCGGGAACAAGATATTCCACGGAGCAGTTAATATATTCGGCAATCCTTTTCAAGTCTGAAAAGGAAATATCCGTTCCCGAAATCATGCTCGCGATATGATCCGGATGTGCTGTCATAACTCTATATACTTTTTTGATCGAGTTTCCGTCATCTGATATGACCATGCTGCTTTCAGCGTCATCTTCCTCAAAAAAATAGTCAACAGGCACTTCAAAGTGTTCCGATAATTTTGCAAGAATATCGGAATTTACGGTTGAGCCGTTCTGCCATCTTTTCAGATTTGTTGCACTTAACCCCAATGACTTAAGAAGAGGGGTTGGCTTTTCATTATGCTCCTCACAGAGCTTAATTAACTGGTTATAAAACACAGAAAACCTCCTGAGTTGTTGTGAAATTCTCACAAAAATCACTTTTGGTTTGCTTGTAGTCACTCAAAAGTATTGACAAATCACTTATAGTGGATTATAATAAACACGGTAGATAACACACAACAAGTTATTCCAAAATGCTTATAGTGTTATTATATCACACTCATGTCAAATAGTCAATATCAAAGGAGGCATTTACCATGACTTACACCAATCACCCCAAATTCACAGGTCGCAACGTGCCTATCGCCGAAATTGCCCGTGCAACAGGCAAGAACCCGCAGTTTATCCGTATCGGCTTGCAGCGTGGAATACTCCCGTTCGGAATCGCTATGAAGAATGAAGGTTCGTCCGAGTACACCTACTACTGCTCTGATAAGCTGGTGTGGGAGGCAACGGGCTACTTCAACGACAAGGTGGTGCTTGATGGATGAGTAACACTGAACTCAACATCATCAACATGGCAGATGTCGAAGCGGTTGCAGTAAAGTGGCTGTGGAAACCGTACATACCGCTCGGAAAGATAACCATTATTCAAGGCGACCCCGGCGAGGGCAAGACAACTCTTGCCCTTTCGATTGCCGCAGCATTCACACAAGGTGAAAATCTGCCAAATGAGGTGGAAACCAAAGTGCCTATGAATGTTATTTATCAGACCGCCGAGGACGGGCTTGCCGATACGATCAAGCCTCGACTGGAAGCTGTAAACGCTGATTGTGCAAGAGTTCTTGTCATTGATGAAAGCAAAGAAGAACTATCAATGACAGATGAACGAATAGAAAAAGCGATACAACAGACAGGCGCCAAGCTGATAATTCTCGATCCGATACAGGCGTATATCGGCGCTAACGTGGATATGCACAGAGCCAACGAGATACGCCCTGTAATGTCCAAGCTCGGCAGAATTGCAGAAGAATACGGCTGCGCAGTGGTCCTGATAGGACACATGAACAAAGCCGCAGGACAGAAAAGCTCATATCGCGGGTTAGGCTCGATAGATATAACCGCAGTTGCCCGCAGCGTTCTTATCGTTGGAAAGATGCGTGATTCACCGTCAAAACGTATAATGACGCAAGCCAAGAGCAGCCTTGCTCCTGTTGGGAAATCGCTGCTGTTCGAGATAAACGAGAATTCAGCTCTTGAATGGAAAGGCGAGGTTGACATTACCGCCGAGCAGTTTCTCGAAAATTGCGGTGCAGAATTAAGCAAGCTGGAAATAGCGACAGAGTTCCTCCTTGAAATTCTTAAGGACGGAAAGGTTAGTCAAAAAGAAATTGCCGCCGCAGCCTCAGACTACGATTTCAGCGCAAGAACGCTGAACGAGGCAAAGAAAAACCTTAAGGTATTATCAATAAAAGCTGATAACAAGTGGTATTGGAAACTGCCCGACTAATTTCAACATTGCAAGGTTGCAAGAATTTCCCGTATAGGTACTTTGCAATCTTTCTGGGAAAGGAGCATATATGAACAATTCAGAACCCATAGGCCGCTTCGGAACAGAGTGGCAAAAGTTCATGAAAGAAAACTATCCGGACATTATTACTGCCGAACTTGTCGGAGAGAAGTTCAATGAGCTGGCGAGGAAAATCGACGCAGAAGCGTGGGAAACGTGGAATCTGCTCCGTAAGCAGTACGCTGAAAAGAATCCCCGCCCGAAAACCTTTACTGAAATAGTAGGGTGGGAGAAAACACGCAGCCTGTACGTTGAACACGAGGTTATGGAGCAGGTTGTCCTTTGCTGCCGCAGCTGTTGAGTTTCTTTCAGAATGTTTTTCAGTTTTGAAAAAACATTGCAAACCCAAGGTTGCAAAACCTCTGTATATAAAATTCTTGCAATGTTGCAACCTTGAATTTGCTTTCAGCAAATACGGCTGTCGTTTCGGCAGCAAACGCACGGATAATGCATTGCATTATCCGAATCCCCCGCCCCTCGGAGAGCCCCGTACCTGTGATAGCTTGCTGTCGCAGGTATTAAGGGGTTACCAATGGCAGAGCCGTTGGTAAAAATACCGCAGCGAAAGGAGAAATTAGTGAAAGCGAAAACCATATCTCATTGTCAGGGCAAGGGCAGCCTTTCCCATAACAATCGCGCATTCAAGCCGAAAAATGTTGACAGCTCCCGCAGCAGTCAGAATGTCACCTTTGTAAAGATGTCAATAACCGAGGCTTATGACAAATGCTTTTCGGAGGCAGTCGAGCGTTACAATGCAAAGCAGAAGCGAGCCGACCGCCGTATCAAGAACGGATATTTCCGTTATGCTTTTTCACATGCTCCCAGTAACAATGTAATAACTGCTCCTGACAAGCGTAAGAGCTTCTATGAGGACATTGTGCAGATAGGCGACAGGAACGATACGGGGATAGGCACGGCTGACGCAGAAACTGCCGCCAAATGTCTTACCGAATATATGCAGGGATTTTCTGAACGCAATCCGAATTTCTTTGTTTTCAACGCTGTTCTCCACGTTGACGAAGCTACGCCGCACCTGCATATCGACTATATCCCTATCGGGCATTACAAGCGTGGCGTTGATACGCAGAATGGTTTGGCGCAGGCTCTTAAAGAAATGGGTTACGGCGAGGGAGAGAACACCATAAATCGTTGGAGATTGGCGGAGCGTGATGTTCTCGTCGAAATATGCCGCAGGCACGGAATAGATATTGCCGAAACGCAAAAAGGCAGAGGGTACACCTACACCGTCGAACAGTACAAACAGCACAAGGACACAATATCCGCCCTTGAACAGCAGAAAGCGGAGCTTTCGGAAAATCTGGACGAACTGAAACTGCTGAACGACGCCGCCGAGAGCGAGGGCATAGAAAGCACAAAACTGCCTTTCAACAAAAGGGTGGTTTCCGAGGAGGAGTTCAGCAAACTTGAAGCGGCGAAAAAGACTGCCGCTATGAGAGAAACTACTCTTGACCACCGAGAAAAAATCATAGCTGAAAAAGAAACCGTACTGTCCCGAAAAGAGGCGGAGCTTTCCGGAAAGCTGACGGACGCAAAAAATTCCTATATGAAGTATAACGAGCTTGCAAACGAACTGCTTGATGACAGCAAAGCATATCATAAACTTCTTCCGAGGTACAAGGCGCTCGAAGAACGCTGTCAAACGGCGGAGAATGAACTTAGCAAAGCTAAAGATAAGATAATATCTGCCGTAAAGCATATAACCGACATCGCAAAACTGAGCAACTGTATGCTTGCTCCCATTTCGGGATATGAAGATTTGGCTGAGAAATCCACTCCGCTGCATAAATCACTCGCCAACGTTATCCGTCGGCTTTGCGGCAGATTTGTAAGGTCGCTGGGATTTGATGAGGAAGCAGATATAATTCAGAAAAAAGCAGGGATTTCAGAGGATGCTCTTTCGGAGTTAAAGAGCAACGAAAACAGAAAACAGAATAGAGGTGTAAGAAGATGAGGTTTTCCGCAAACGAATACTATGCGCTTGCAAACGCAGACTGCATTTCCGTTGCAAAAGCTCTCGGTATGCAGGTTGACGAGGGCAAGCAAACTACTACAAAAGCTGTACATATTAAGCACAGCGGCGGCTTATACATATTTCCTGAAAAGAATAATTGGTATCGTCATTCAGACAGCAGAGGGGGCTTTCCGATTGATTTGGTGATGGATACGCTGTCCTGTTCAAAAGAGTATGCACTTGAATTTATTCAGAAAAACGTCCCCGTTAGCTATACCCCCACATTTCCAAGCAAAACTCCTGTTTTTAGATTACCTGCGCAGACTTCTCCCGAACGGGTTCGCGCCTATCTCACGAAAACCCGTGGTATTGACGAAGAAATTGTGGATTGCCTTATTGCGGACAGCCTTATCGGAGAGGATAATGCACACCACAATTGTATGTTCATAGGTAAAGACAGCAGTGGAGCGGTTCGCTCTTGTGCCTTACGCGGAACGGGGGCAACACAGTTCCGTGGAGAGGTTTCGGGAGGTGACAAATCTTGCAGCTTTGCGATAACAGGCAGTTCAGACAAGCTGCGTGTTTTTGAAAGCCCGATTGACGCTATGTCACACGCTACGTTCTCAAAGCTGCTCGGTATTGACTGGAAATCAGATCATAGATTGAGTGCAAATGGCTGCGGACATACATCAGTATTACGCTATCTGAAAGAACACAGAGAAATATCCTCGGTTATTCTCTCGCTTGATAACGACCAAGCAGGTCGCACCGCCGCAGGCACAATAGAACAAAAGCTAAACGCTGAATTTACTGAAAGAAAAATATCGGTGTCCAGGGTTATATCGCAGCGCAAGGATTGGAACGAGGATTTGATGGCGTTCAGAGCCGCAGAGAAATCTGGTGTCAGCGTGATTGAATTTCTGAAAGCTGCATACCCGCAGATAGAGCGCAGTAATTATTCTTTTCAGCAATATAAGGAGGGTTAAAATGAGGTTAGCAAACGGTATCGGCACAGTCTACAAGCTGTCTGGAAACCGCAGAAATCCTTACATAGTCCGAAAAACCACAGGCTGGGAGATTGACGAGGAAAGCGGAAAAGCAAAGCAGAAGTACATCACCATTGGCTATGCGCCGACCAGAGCAAAGGGTCTTGAAATGCTCATGGACTATAACAAGAATCCCTTTGATGTTGAATCGTCGAAAATTACCTTTGCGGAGATATTCAGCAAATGGTCAGCCGAAAAATTTCCCACGATTTCCGCTTCTAATGTTAAGGGCTACAACGCCTCATATAACTGCTGTTCAGCTATACATGACAGAATTTTCAAAGAACTGAAGCTAACAGACCTGCAAGGCGTGATAGATACCTGCGGCAAGAATTATCCTACTCTGCGAAAACTAAAAGTCCTGCTAAGTCAGATGTATGAGTATGCTATGAAATACGAATACTGCAACAAGGACTATTCGCAGTATGTCGATATACTGAAATACAAAAACAGAAATCCTAACCGCACCGACCGCAGTCCATTCAGTAATGAGGAAATCGAGGCACTCTGGGTGCAGCGGAACAATCTCTACGTCCAAATCGTACTTATGTTGATATACAGCGGAGTTCGTGTATCGGAACTGCTTGACCTCAAACGTGAGAACGTCCATATTGATGAGCATTACTTCAATGTCGTTGAGAGCAAGACTGAAAACGGAATACGCATAGTTCCCATAGTGGACAAGACCTACTCATTTTTCAGGAAGTGGCATGACGATGGCTGTGAGTATCTGCTGCACACTCCAGAGGGCACCCATTTTGACTATCGGAACTACTATGATTCCTACTGGACGCCTGTCATGGAACTCATAGGCTGCTCTCACAAGCCGCACGATACTCGCCACACCTGCATTTCCATGCTTACTGAAAAGGAAGTATCTCCCACGATGATAAAGAAAATCGTCGGGCACTCCGGTGCTATGTCGCTGACGGAGAGGGTTTATACTCATGTTAATGTGCAGGAGCTGCTGAGGGCTATAAACAAAATATAGAAACAAAAATAACCGCTGAATTCCAAAACAGCGGTTATTTTACTGATATAAAACGCATTGGCTGACAATGCTGTGGCAGCCACACTCCTAGAAATTACTGCCGTGTTTTTGCTTATAGATTTTATGAGTGTTTTTACAGTCACTTTGGTATGTAATATTTTCTTCATACTATCTCCTCCTCTTTTGTTTTCAGTAATATCTTCTAATATCGTTGATATAAAAGATATTACTAACATCGCAACTAGGAGGTTAACTGTCGGCATTGAAAGTCCTTGCATTGCAAGCCAATGCGTTTTATTACATGATGTATAAGGCACTCATCTTTCGATAAGTGCCTTATACTTTGTTAGTTGCTCGTTAGTTATGTGTTAGTTACGGCTGTGACTTTACTGTGTTTCAAGCAGTCCCACAGCGCCGCAAACCGCATAACCAAGCGATTTGAATGCTCCCATAAGGGATAAAGATTATCTCTTGGAGAAACATCCGGCATTTAAGGAAATTTGTAACAATTTCAAGCGTTTTACGGTCATTTGAAATCTTTTATAGCGTCCTTTTAATACAAGCTAATGCTATAATCGATATGACCGCAGCGCACAAACATGTTTTTCACGGTAATAATGCGGAATAATCCATCCGCCATTTACTGGTTGACAGGCATTTTATCTTATGGTCAATAAAGACCAAATAAAGACCATTGAACACATTACCACACAATACTATATTAATATGACATCTCGAATGGCATGTTAGAGGGTATAATGTGTGTTCAGCATTTATAACTCGACAACAAGAGCGCATAGAGAGATCTGTGCGCTTTTTTATATAGGTTAACAGCCGAATGGCTTTAACAGCATAGACGGAAAGGCCTTCCGAACGGGCGGTCCTATTCCTCACCGCCCTTCTATGCTTTATTGAACGAGGAATTAAATAACTGGAGGAATAACATGAATGCTATCTACCAGCTGTTAAACCCAGATAATACAATATCCCTGAACCGTCCGCTGGCTCATGCGGTCGGGCTGATGGAAACCGTGGTTTACAGCGCACTTATAGCCAAATGGCAGTATTACAGCGACAGAGATAAGCTTGACCAGGACGGGTGGTTCTACTCTACCATTGCAGATTTGGAGGAAAGCACCTCTCTGTCGGATAAACAGCAGAAACGCTGTATTACAGTTCTGGAGAAGCGGGGGCTTATAAAATGCTCTCAGCGCGGAATGCCGGCAAAGCGGAGCTTCTACATAATTGACGATATAGTCCACCTTGCTGAAATTCTTGCGGAGGGCGAGGAAAAAATGAGGTCTGTCAAACCGTCGGCGGCGGAAAAATACAAACGTAATTACACAACTGACGAGGAAAACGGCACTCCCGAAAAAGAAGAAACACCTCCTCAGACCGCATTCTTCCATTGTTACGCCGAAACGGCGAAACAAGAAACGCCAAAAGGGCGAAACAAGGAACTCCCAAACGGCGAAGCAAGAAACCCCGAAACGGCGGAACAAGAAACGCCGAAACGGCAGAACATGATACGCCCAAACGGCGGACCATGTTACGCCCAAACGGCGGACAAATCTAAAGATAATAATCTTAAAGATATTAATCCTAATATAATCAATCCTATCAATCTATCTGCTGAAAATGAGCTGACTGACGATATGGATATGATTGCCAAACTCAAAGAGGAACGTTCAGCTTATTTGCAGATAATCCGGGATAACATCGACTACGACTTCTTTGTGGAACAGAACAAGTACAAGGTTTCGGAAACGGACGAGCTGGTCAGCCTTATGGTTGACACAATCTGCTCAACCAAGCCATTTATCAGGGTGAACGGCGAGAACATTCCTCATGAGGTCGTGAAAAGTACTTTCCTGAAGCTGAACAGCAGTCACATCGAGTACGTCCTTGAAGCTATGGATAAAAACTCCAGCGATGTCCGGAATATACGCAGTTACCTCATAACGGCGCTGTATAACTCCAGATTTACGCTCAACAGCTACTGGGGTGCGAGAGTTAATCACGATATGGGCTGAATCAAGCGTTGATTTCCACTAAGTGGATTTTGACGGGCATAGCGGGGTCGCTCCCTCCGGCGGCTGGTCCTGCCGCCTTGCTGTGCCTAATATAACAGGACGAAACCAAATGTGCCGATTATGGCAGGAGGACTACATTATGGCAAAGATAATAGCAATTGCAAACCAGAAAGGCGGCGTTGGCAAGACAACGACCGTTGTAAATATCGCCGCAGGACTTGCGGAACAGGGTAAAAAGGTACTCTGCATAGACCTCGATCCGCAGGGAAACCTCAGCGATTACCTCGGTTTTGATTTTTCCGAGTGCCGCACGATAGTTGACGTTCTGAAAGGTCTGGCGGTTATTTCGGAATGCATCAGAACCGCCAAAAACGAACCTGTGGATTACGTTCCGGCTGATATATCGCTTGCAACAGCAGATATGTTCCTTGCCCAGACCATGTGCCGGGAGCAGATTCTTCGCAGGGCGATTTCAGATGACCCTAAACTTTCCGATTACGATTTTATCCTCATCGACTGCCTGCCCTCGCTGGGAATTTTGGTGACAAACGCGCTGGCGGCGGCAGACGGGGTGATAATCCCGGTGCAGGTTCAGAAGTTCGCTCTCAACGGCATTGTTCAGTTTGAGGACATCTTCAACCTCGTCCGCAAAAATATCAACAGCCAGTTGAAAATTTGTGGAATACTTGAAACCATGACCGACAACACCCAGATGGGACAGGCTGTTGATAAGGCTTTGAAAGAACGCTACGGCAGTCTTGTGTTTTCAACTTCAATCAGCAAACGGATCGAAGCCGCCAATAGTACGGCGGAACAGCGTTCCCTGATAAGCCGGAAGAACAGCGTAGTCGGCGGTCAGTACAGACAGCTTGTGTCTGAAATTCTCGGAAAGGAGGCAGAGTAACATGGGATTCAATCTTGGAACGACAAACAATACCGGAAAGCTGAATATGAACGACTTCCTCGGTGCAGAAACGGCTCAGAATACCGAAAAGGAAATCCCGATCAGCCAGCTTGTTCCGTGGGAAAACCAGCCGTTCAAAATGTACAGCGACTTCAAAATGAACGAGCTTGTGGAATCCATCAGGGAAAACGGACTGCTGTCCCGGATAATCGTGTCCCCTATTGCAGGTGGAAAGTACCGCATTCTTGCTGGTCACAACCGTGTGGAAGCCTGCCGCAGAGCCGGATTTACAACAGTTCCCAGCATTGTGAAAGATGTTGACGAGAACCGGGCAAAGCTCATCATGGCAGATACGAACCTCTGCCAGCGCACCGAGCTTCTTCCATCCGAACGCGCTTTCGCATATAAGGCACAGCAGGAGGCGCTTATTGCTCTGGGAAGTCCACGTTCAACTGCGGCAATAGCTGAAAAATACGGCGAAGCCCGGAGTACCATTCAGCGATACATTGCCTGCTCCCGGCTTGTTCCGGAAATGCTTAAACTGCTGGATAACGGCAGAATCGGGCTTCTGCCTGCTGTTTCAATTTCGGGAATGCCTATGGAAAGCCAGCGAGCGATAGCGGCTTACCTCAATCACAATCCAGACTGCAAAATAACCATCGCCGAAGCCAATGACCTTGCATGGCTTAAATTCGTCACCGAGGGAGATGTTTCTGAACGCCTGGGCGGCTCGGCTGAACCCGAAGAAACTCATGCCGACACTCAAATCAATCCCCAGTCGCCAAATTCCGAAAAGAAGAAAACCGCTGCGAATCAGTTTTCAAAGGAAATAACTCTCCAGCGCAAGGAAGTGACCGATATCATCGGCAGTGAACTCACAAACGATGAAATTTCCGAATATTTCTACTTCTGCCTGCAAAACCGGGATATGCTGATGGAATGGCGAAAGATGTATCTTGATAGTCAGCAGGATACGGGCGAAGTTTCGGTTGATGACGAGGGGGTAGTTTAAGTTGCTTGACGCCGATATAAAATATGCCGAAATGGAGATGTACCACCATACGGACAGCCTGCTGTACTGTAACGCAGAACTCCGGTCAGCTTTTGAAACAAGCGACAAATCAGCTTTTGAAAACATCGCTCACAAGGCATTTGACGAGCTTCTTCAAGCCATGTGTTCGCAGAATTTTGACGGTGATTTCAACTGGTGCTATCAGTCAGACATCATCAGTCTGCGTGACAAGCTGTCTGACGAGCCGGAGTACAAATCGCAGCTTTATGCGGAATTCACTGAAAAGCTGCATAAGTGGTTTGAGGACGTTGAAAAAGCCGAACAGGTCGCCCATTCCCTGGGACTTCCGTTCGACCGGAAGCCCTATGACAGCGCCGAAGAATTTGATCCGTATGCATTCAACCCAAACCGCATGAGCGTAGAGGACTATGAACTCATGCACAGACTGATGGACGAGGACGGAGAGGAGCAGGAGCTATAACTCTCCCTTTTCATGGCAGATACTTGATTTTTCAGCAATAATATGTTATAATTCAAGAAAGAACGGTGATCCCGATGGCAGACGAAAACAGGCTGCTTGACGACCGCAAAGTCAAGGAAGAAGCGATAAAACAGTTTCGGCTCATGGACGATACATTCATGAGCAAGGTTTTTGAGGACAAGGAGTGCGCCGAACTGCTGCTCCGGGTAATACTGAACAAGGACGACCTTACAGTCCAGAACACGCAGACGCAGTTTGAAATAAAGAATTTGCAGGGGCGCTCCGCAAGGCTGGATATTTACGCCATTGACTCCGAGGGAGTGAAATACGATGTAGAGGTCCAGCGCCGTGACAGCGGTGCAGTTCCAAAGCGCGGACGCTACAACAGCAGTCTGTTGGACGCTAATGCGATCGATCCCGGCGATGATTTCGAAAACCTCCCCAGAACTTATGTCATATTCATTACCGAGAACGATTATTTCAAGGGCGGACAGGAACTGTATGAAATAACCCGATGCGTAAAAAACATGGGACACATTGATTATGGAGACGAATCCTGCATAATCTATGTAAACGGACAGAATCGTGACAATACGGCAATAGGACGCCTTATGCACGATTTTTTCTGCACGAACCCGCACGAAATGTACTACGGCATTCTGTCTGAACGGACACAGTATTTCAAGGAGAGCAAGGAGGGAGTTGATACTATGTGCAAGATCATGGAAGATTACGCTGAGAAAAAGGCTAAGCTTGCTGCTGATGAACGTTCAATAAGCATGGCTAATAAACTCTGGAACAGCGGAATAAGAGATTTACAGCAGATTTCAGACCTGACTGAGCTTCCTCTGGATGAGATCAAGAAGCTCTTTGAGGGAAAGACAGCCTGAAAAGGTGTTGATACTATGTGCAAGATTATGGAAGATTACGCTGAAAAAAAGGCTGACGAGCGTGCAATACGCATGGCTAATAAACTCTGGAACAGCGGAATGAGAGATTTACAGCAGATTTCAGACCTGACTGAGCTTCCTCTGGATGAGGTCAAGAGGCTCTTTGAGGGAAAGACTGCCTGAATCAGCTAACAATTGAATAATCCAAGATAAGCGGAGATGTAGTATTCTCCGCTTTTTCTTTTGCCAGAATCCCATTGCCACATGGGCTCACATATTACCTCTGGGGAGCAGTATCAAATTGCTCCCCAACATTTGTGCAGAAACGGGCAGCACCCGATATGCGCTCCAAACGAAAGGCTGAATATGACTCATGATCCTTTCTATATATTACAGATAATTTTTATCACACAGGAGGACGACTATGGACATGAAAAGACTAGCGGAGCTGGCGAAACTACAGCGGGCGGCGGAAGATGAACCGATTATCGGTGAAACCAAGCCCGTTCCATCCCCGGAACCTGTGACCGCTGTGCATTTCCAGCCTGCTACTGATGAGATTTTCGTGCCGATGGAAGATGACGAGGAACCAGAAGAACTCCCGGACGATGGCTATTCAGATGTATTATCTGCAGCGGAAGAACTGTCAGAACAGCCGGAACCGCTTGACAAGATAATCTCAAAGTGTTTCACGGACGATAAGGCGTACAACATCGAAATAGACAGGCTGCTTCCATTCCGTTCTCCTGTTTTCACCAACACTGGAGATATCTCAGCACTAAAGTCGGATATTGCGAGGAAAGGCATAACAGAACCGCTGATGGTTCGTTCTGCCGGAAACGGCGAATATGAGATCCTTTCAGGAAACCGCAGACGTGCCGCAGCTGAGCAGCTTATGTGGACGAAAGTCCCCTGCTACATCGGCAGCAGCGACCTTATTTCTGACGAGTACGCATTCCATATCGTAGTAGACAGCAATCGTCACAGGTTTTCCGGATTGTCGCTTGCTGAAAAAATCCGTGTTACTGGAATCATTGGCGAGAAGTCAGCGGCACAGGAACTTCACCTGACAAATGAGCAGGCGGAATTATTCAGCAGACTAAACGCTCTGGAGCAGTATTTTCTCGACTTGCTTGACAGCGATTCTATTAACATATCGACCGCTGAACTCATCGCAGACATGGGCGCTGAAATGCGTTCCAATATAATAAATGTTCTGAAATCTCACCCGGAAATGAAAATTACGGCGGCCAATGCGAAAGAACTTCATGATGAGCCAAGCCCAACTGCGGCAGCAATAGCGAAAATTCTGAAGCCTAAGCCTCCGGTAAAGATTTCAGTTCCGGCTGAGCTTGTTGCGGAATATATGAACGGAAAAACGCCGGAGGAACTCACTGAGATAGTTTCACAGGCAATCAGAAAATTCTTTGAGGAGGGTCAGCATGGCGAAGCACGATGAAATAGCCAAAATCTACGACCAGAAACTGAGCCAGCTCCGTGACCCGGCAGAATGGAAAAACACGCTGCGGCTGACCTCTAATTTCTGGCGGCTGGATTTCTGCGCTGCAATGCTGCTTGTTGTACAGAATCCGCAGGCGCAGATGTGCGGAACTCTCGCCCAATGGAACAATGTCGGCAGATATGTCCGTCGCGGCGAACACTCGACAGTGGTATTCCACGAACGCACGGACACTCAGCTCCTGTATCTGTTTGACGTTCGCCAGACCTACGGCACTCCATACAATGCCAAGTGGAAACTCACCGAGCGCATGGCAGACGGCATAGTCGGAAAATTCAACTCCGAACAGTCAGAAAATGCTGTATCTTTTGAGGATTTTTTACAGAAAAGCCTTGACAAAAATATATATAGTGTATAATTATAATAGCAAATTAAATAAAACCATATCCTCCGACCCAAGAGTGGCCCTGTTCATTCGCAGGAGCGCAGAGTATATCTGCATGGCGAGATGTGGATTAGAGAGCGAGCCGGATTTCTCAGAAGCCGCCCGGCTCCGCAGTGATTTGTCGATAATTGAGATGGGTAACGCAGCGACTGCACTGGCGCAGGAGGTACTGCGTGATATTGACCAGACGATAAGGAGGAAAGACTATGAGCGTTATGAAGCTGGAGTATGCGGACGACATTTACGATATCCCCTACGAGGAGAAGGACGGACTGTTTCACCCGACATTCGAGAATTACGGCAGGAAAGACATGACACCGCTGGAAATCAAGGCTCTGGATTACCTGAACGAGATAGACCCAACAGCGCTGGATATGGTGAACATCAGCGGTCTGTACCTGAAAATCTGGAAGCAGATAGGCAGGAAAGCGGAGAACGTCCGCACCTCGACCCGGAACTCTCTCATAAAGAAGCGCCTGAACAGCCAGAAATACACGGAGAAAGCGCAGATCATGACCGAAATAGAGCTGGAAGCGCAGAATTCGGCATGGGAAACGATACGGTCGAGCGTGACATGGCTGGCGGCGGAAGTCCGGAGCCGTGGGAAGCTGACGGAGATAGCGAAGATTTCGATGAATATGATGAGCAGGAACTGACAGATGAGGTGGCGTCCGATGAAGAACCGGACGCCATTTCTGTTTTCTCGGATATTCCCAATGAAATCGACCCCAGAACTGAATTTGCGCAGAAGCTGCTTGAAGATGAGATTTTGCACGGAAGTCATTCCGCAGGGGGAAAATTCCGCATAACAGAGTACATTTCGGATAACTCCCCCACCAATGACGAGCTTGCGAAATTCCTGAAAAATGAATACGGAATCGGCGGCGGTTCTCGCAGCGGGATAGTCAAGTTTTCAAATCATGACGGCAAAGGGCTTGAACTGATTCTTGAAAACAACGGCAACAGGCAGACTGTCCGTTTCGGTTGGAAAGTTGTTGCAAAGGCAATCCGCAAGGCAGTTGACGAGGGACGTTATATTACCGAAAAGGATATTGAAACCGCCCGCCGTTATACGCAGTTTGACGCAGAGCATTTTGCAATTCACTATGAATATCCGTACTGCTTTGAGAACAGCAGACTTAAATCCATTCGCAAGGATATTGAGCGCACCGGGCTGGATATCCAGATCAGGCTCACCCCGGATCTGTTCGCCATTTATGCGGAGGAATACATTCGCTCTCAGCCGCACGTCAAGGAGGAATATCAGAATATCGAGCGCAGTTCCGTGAATGCGCCCTTTCGGTTCAACGACTGGAGCGCCGCAGCGGAAGCCGCACGAACTCTCACGGCTGAATCCGGATATACGGAGTTCCGCAGTATCTGTCGGGATTCCGTTTCGGAGCTGGTAACTCAGTTTGTGAACCATACCGGGCATAACCCCGGACTGGGATTTCCGGAAGAAGAAATCACGGAGTTTCTCAATTCTGGTGAAATATCCGAGGATAAGTGGACGGACGAAATCACGGCGCAGGTTTTCGGGTATCTGTACAATCGGGAGCGTTCGGATATAGAATGGAAACGGCATTCTGAAGCGAAAAGTCAGCCTGAACAGCCAGCCGAGCAGCTATCTCTTTTCGGGAATGATTTTGAAATTTCTGATAATAAAACCGCAGAACTCGCCGGCAGGATAGACAAATACGACCTTGACCTTGATTTCACCAAAATATCCGAGGTTGAAATCGAGGAACGTTCCGCAATATATCTCGGTGGAATTGATGAAAACGGTCATGAGCGCAAGGATAATTTCGCCGAGAAAACCAACACCATTTCATTTTACGCTGCACCGGATAACAGCGCGCTTCTGACCCTTGATGAATCCGATGGAGTTGAAACTGAAATTTCGCTTAGCGAAGCGCTGAAACGCATTTCAGTCTATATTGACTTATCAGGACACGATGAAAAATTCTCTGTTTTTATCAAATCACTCGACGGAAAGCGGCAGTATGTTGATTCGGGTATCACGCATAATGAAGCGGATCCAAACGAACTAGCCCAAGCGAGAGCAAGTATCAACGAATACTGCGAACGGGAGTTCGGTGATGAAGCGGATTTTTCTGACCTGAACCGTGTTGACCTCGCTTTCACAACAGACGAGAATGAGGAATACACGATCAACGTGTACGCGGATCTTGTGCAATTCCGCATAATAGCCGAGTTTGGCGGTGTTGTTGTCCGTGAGGAGCAGTACAATTCTCTGAAAGAAATGACGGAGATTGCGCTGAATAATCTCACATTTGATGACCTTACATATATTTCGGAAGATGAGCGCAGGCTATTCGAGGAGGTGTCGCATGGTGAGGCACCCCATGAAGCAAACCAGATGCCGCATGATGCGGCACCTCTCAATGAATCGCCCCTGCCGCATCGTGCGGCACCTGCAAAAGAAAACTACCATTTTCCAGAGAATTTCGCATATCCGAACGGTCCGAAAGCAAAATATTCCGCGAATGTGACCGCAATAAAAACGCTGAAACAAATAGAGTCAGAGCACCGCCATGCGACTGCCGAGGAGCAGGAAATACTTGCTCATTACAGCGGCTGGGGCGGCATTGCAGACGCATTCGACAGTTCAAAAGAAAACTGGAGCCGTGAATATGCCGAGCTGAAAGACCTGCTCACCGATAAGGAATACACAGCGGCGCGTGAAAGCACTCTCACGGCATTTTACACCGAACCGTATATTATAAAGAGCATTTATATGGCGCTCGGAAACATGGGTTTTTCCGGCGGCGATATCCTCGACCCATCAATGGGAACCGGAAATTTTTTCGGCAATCTTCCGCCGGAAATGGCTCAGAACAGCCGTTTGTATGGTGTGGAACTAGACAGCCTTACAGCCCGTATTGCTAAGGAACTCTATCCGCAGGCAGAAATTCAGCACAAGGGATTTGAGCGAACTCACTTTGAAAACGGCAGGTTTGACGTTGTTGTCGGCAACGTTCCGTTCGGGGATTTTACGCCATACGACTCGGAATACAGCGATTATCTCATTCACGATTATTTTTTTGCAAAGTGCGCCGATAAGCTGAAACCCGGCGGAATTATGGCGCTGATAACCTCCAGCGGAACGATGGACAAAAGAGAATCCGACCTGCGCAGTGAATTGGCTGAAAAGGCGCGTTTGCTGGGTGCAATTCGTCTGCCGGAGGACGCGTTCCGCACCGCCGGAACTCAGACGGTCACGGATATCCTGTTCTTTCAGAAGCTGGAGCCGGGCGAACAGGCTCTTCCTGAGGACTGGGTAAATTCAAAGCGGATATACGGAACTGGTTTCACTTATTGTGAAAATCCGTATTTTACCGAACACCCCGAAATGGTTCTTGGAACTGCGGAAACTGTGTCCGGAAGGTACGGGTACACACGCACGATAAAGTCAGACGGTAATACCGCTGAAAGGCTTTCCGATGCTGTTTCAAGGCTGGAGGGCAGATTTACCGCCGAGCCTACTGTTGACGATGAACTCTCTCCGGAGGAAAACAGCAGTATTCCAGATGGCGTCCAGCCCTACACATTCTACACGGAAAACGGAACGCTGTACTATGCAGAAAACCGCAGTGCAAAGCCGTATTCCGGCAAGGACAGCGAACGTATAAAATCAATGTGCGTTGTGCTTGACAGATTGAATGATGTCACGGCGGCACAGAAAAAAGGCTGTTCGGACGATGAACTGAAATCCCTGCAAAGTCGGCTGAACAGCACCTACGATGGCTTTGTTAAGCGGTACGGCAATATCAACAGCCGGACTAATACAGCGGCTTTCGGTGATGACGTGCGGTTTCCTCGGCTGGCGGCTATTGAGAATGTCGAGGATATTCCCGGCGGAAGTCAGCGAGTGACTAAGGCTGATGTGTTCACGCAGCGGACAATAAATATTGACCGCCTGCCGACCCACGCCGACACCGCACTTGAAGCGCTCCACCTCTCCATGAACCTCCGGCAGACGGTTGATTTGGACTATATGTCCGAACTCTGCGGAAAGGAAAAGGACGATATCATCGAGGAACTCGGCGACCGAATTTTCTGCAATCCGGCGAAAAATACAGGCGGCAGATATTATGGCTGGGAAATTGCAGAGGAATACCTTTCCGGACACGTCCGGTCTAAGCTGGCTCTGGCGCAGGAGGTAGCCAAATCCGACCCGGATTTTGAGAGAAACGTCACCGCCCTGCTTGAAAATCAGCCGCCGAGGGTCAATATCGGGGACATAGGTTTCAGGCTTGGAACGATTTACATTCCGGCAGAGATGTTCCAACAGTTTATCTACGACACATTTCAGACTCCGGAATGGCTGCGGCGCAAGTCGAACGGCATTTATTCCAAAGATATATTTGTTAAGTACTCACCCGAAATGAACATATGGAAAGTGAAAAACGCAAGCGGAATGAGCGATGTACTCTCGACCCAGACTTTCGGTACAAAACGGGCAAACGCATACGAGCTGACCGAGCTTCTGCTGAACCAGAAACGCGCGGCAATATATGATTATCGGGAAAATGCGGACGGCAAAAAAGAGCGCATTTTCAATACAAAGGAAACGATACTTGCCCGGTCGTGTCAGGACAAAATCGAGCAGGCATTTCACGAATGGGTGATGTCAGACCATGACCGGATAACCACGATTGAGGATATCTTCAATTCGCTTTACAATAACATAAAGCCGAGAACCTACAACGGCGATTATATCACCATTCCCGGCATGAATCCAAATCTTTCGCTGCGCCCGCACCAGAAAAACGTTATCGCACGGATCGCCGCCACCGGCACCTGCATGATGGCTCACGAAGTAGGCGCAGGAAAAACTGCGGCTATGGCGGCGGCAGGAATGTATCTTAAATCCATAGGAGCCTGCAATAAGCCGATGTATGTTGTGCCGAATGCAGTCGTAGCACAGTTCGGCGAGGAATTCCAGCGGTTCTTTCCGGAAGCCAGGATACTCGTTGCGACTTCAAAGGACATGGAGAAATCTCAGCGGCGGAGGTTCCTCTCAAAAATATCCGTCGGGAATTATGATGCAATTATTATTCCACAGTCGCAGTTTGAAAAAATGCCGCTGTCCCTTGAACGTCAGGAGGCGATGTATGATGAGAAGCTGACCG
>OHEP01000289.1_pt1 | contig 38349 bp, 28 predicted proteins | sample 1567271 | NCBI WGS metagenome assembly OHEP01 (sample SAMEA3879577, study PRJEB24766) | human gut metagenome | biome: human-associated habitat; feature: feces | place: USA | collected 1985/1987
ACAAAAACGTGCTGGTGGTGGGCGGCTCCGGCAGCGGCAAGACCCGGTTTTGGCTTAAACCCAATCTTTTACAATGCCACAGTTCCTATGTGGTCACTGACCCGAAAGGCGATATCGTAATCGACTGCGGCCAAGCCCTTTTGAAGAACGGATACAGTATCCGGATTTTCAATACTATCAATTTCAGAAAGTCGATGCATTATAATCCCTTCGCGTATATTCACAGCGAAAAGGATATTTTGAAGCTGACCACAACCCTCATTGCCAACACCAAAGGGGACGGCAAGGCCGGTGACGAATTCTGGACGAGTGCGACTCGTTCGCAGACGGTAAAAAGTCTGCGCACGAGCAACGGTTTTCCGTTGTTCGGAGAACTGGTAGTTTGATAGGTGGAATGACGGGGTAACGCCCTGAAACGCCTACCCTTGATGGGCGTGCATTAGCTGTAATGGCTGGTGTACGAAGCCCCATGACAAAGGCTGAGAGTAACCGTAACCACTGCCTAAAGTGGTCGAAAGCGGTCTGGAGGCAGACTGTGTTACCTATAAGCCGAGAGTCTATAAGATACCTATGGTTAGAATGTTCGCTTTGGCGGGCGGACTGACGAACCTGCGAATGTACAGGTCTAAAAGAAGACCACGCAGAAATGTGTGGGTGCGTTAATGCGCAGTCGGTGTGGTTTAGTAGAAATTGATCCTACGAACGACCATGCTGTGTTACAGGCACAGGCAAGCCGACAGGTCTATAGCAGGAACCTATGGGTATGTATGAACAGATAGAACTATCGGAACGAGGAAAGGCAGCAGATTCCGCAAGGAATAGTCTGACGAAAAACAATAAGCAGACGAACTGCTGCTGAAAAGTAGTGGTCGAACCTATGATGTGCTTGCGTTATGTGAGCTACGGAGGAATGGCCACAAGTCGGTTGAGATAAGCAGGCATTATTCAATCCAACATAAGGATTCGAGTAAGACCAAAAGGGTCACTTTCGCAAAAAGGAGGTGATGCCTTATGCCAAAGAAAAACAAAACTCTATGTGTAGATGACTTACGTCATGCCGAGTATTACGGTATGCAGCCAGTTTTTGATGAACTCTATCATCGAAGTTTGGAGGGAGAAAATTTTACCGACCTTATGGATTTAATTCTGAGCCGGGACAACATTCTTCTGGCATATCGGAACATCAAAGCAAACGGAGGAAGCTACACAGCAGGAACAGACAACAAAAACATCAGTGACATCGGGTGTTTACCGCCCGAAACAGTTGCAGAGAAAGTGAGGTTTATTGTCACAGGAAGTCAGCACGGATACCGCCCAAAGCCGGTAAGACGCAAAGACATTCCGAAACCAAACGGAAAAACCAGACCGTTAGGTATTCCCTGTATCTGGGACAGGCTGGTACAGCAATGTATCAAACAGGTCATAGAGCCAATCTGCGAAGCGAAATTCAGCGACAACAGTTACGGCTTTCGCCCGAACCGTTCCGTGGAACACGCCGTGCAGAAAACTTACACCATGCTTCAACGCATGAACCTGCATTATGTGATTGAGTTTGATATAAAAGGATTTTTCGACAACGTAAATCACAGCAAGCTAATGCGGCAAATATGGGCAATGGGAATACACGACAAGCAGTTGATTTTTATTATCAAGCGGATTCTGAAAGCACCGATTAGAATGCCAGACGGCACTACACTCATTCCAGACAAAGGCACTCCGCAAGGCGGTATCATTTCACCGTTGCTTGCCAATATCGTGCTGAATGAACTGGACAAATGGGTTGAGAGCCAATGGCAGAACCACCCTCTTGTAAAGGAATACGGGTATGAGAGGAAAATCAGAAACTCGATTACTTTTGACCGGAGCAAGGCATTCCTCAAAATGAGGAAAACAGGGTTGAAAGAAATGTATATCGTGAGATATGCAGATGATTTCAGAATTTTCTGCCGGAATAAAGAGGACGCTTTGAGAACGAAAGAGGCTGTAACGGCATGGATAACCGAGAGGCTGAGGTTGGAGGTATCGCCAGAGAAAACAAGGATAGTCAATGTTAGAAAACGCTATTCAGAGTTTCTTGGGTTTAAGATACGAGTCAGACCGAAAAGCAGGAAGTACATCGTGCAATCTCATATCTGTGACAAAAAGTTGGAACTGGAAAGGCAAAAACTGGTGGAACAGGCGAAACGAATTGCCCGACCTTCAGAGGGAAAAAGACCTTTGGACGAAATACGGCTGTACAATTCAATGGTTCTGGGAATACAGAATTATTTTCAACTTGCCACCTGCATCAGCATTGATTGCAGGAAAATCCACAGACAGGTCATGACAGTTTTAACAAATCGGCTCAATACAGAAACCGGGTGCAGACTTGTTCGAGAGGGCGGCGCAATGACCGAGAGCGAAAAAGAACGGTTTGGAAAGTCGGCAATGATACGGTATGTATCTGGAATCGACCAACCTATCTACCCTATCGCATACATCAAGAACAAGATACCGATGGCAAAGAAAGCGGCGGTTTGCAGTTACACGGTAGAGGGACGGGCATTGATACACACGAACCTAAGTATGAACTCATCTGTTCTATCAGGTTTGAGGAATCAACCGTCTATGGGGCGAAGCACAGAACTTACTGACAGCAGGATTTCACTATTCTCGGCTCAACGTGGAAAATGTGCGCTAAGTGGGGAACTCTTTGAAAATGCGGCTGACATAGTATGCTGGCTGAAAACACCGGCAGAATTGGGCGGCAAGGAACGCTATCGAAATATGATTTTGTTCCATAATAGATTTCTTCCACTCCTGCAAGAGTGTCCTAAGAATGAGCTAAAAGAGATAGCCGACACGATCAAGGCAACAAAGGAACTGATGTTAAAAGTGAACAGTCTGCGCCAGCAGGCTGGTTTGTCCGCAATAGAAAACTAACATTTCATTTGGTGATTGATTAAATGCTTGTGAAAACAACCGATGGAACGCCGGATGCGGTGAAAGTCGCACGTCCGGTGTGGAGTGGGGGAAAATCCGGCGATAACTTCAAAGGATTACCTATCACTATAGGCAGAGACCTTGCTGTATTGTGCTTTGATTGGTTATATCCACTATGAGGCACCGCTGGAAGAGCAGAACTTTGCAACGCTGATTGAATTCCTGAATGCGATGGAAGTACGCGAGGATGATGAAACCTTTCAGAATCCAGTGGATCAGATGTTTGAAGCTCTGAAAAAGAAAAAACCGAACCACTTTGCTGTCCGCCAATATGCCAAGTTCAAGCTGGCGGCGGGCAAGACCTTAAAGTCGATTCTGGTGAGCTGCGGCGCACGTCTTGCTCCCTTCGATATTGAGGAAGTCCGTGATATCACTATGTACGATGAGCTGTCGCTGGATACGGTGGGAGATAAGAAAACGGCTCTGTTCCTCATTATGAGCGATACAGACCCGACTTTTAATTTCCTGATTTCCATGATTTACACACAGCTGTTTAACCTGCTGTGCGAAAAAGCGGATGATGTTTACGGCGGCAGACTGCCGGTGCATGTGCGCTGCCTGATTGATGAGTGTGCGAACATTGGTCAGATTCCGAATCTGGAAAAGCTGGTAGCCACCATTCGATCAAGAGAAATCTCGGCGTGTCTGGTGCTTCAGGCACAGAGCCAGTTGAAGGCAATCTACAAGGACAATGCCGATACCATCATCGGCAATATGGATTCCCGTATTTTTCTTGGCGGTTCGGAGCCGACTACGCTGAAAGAGCTGAATCAGGCACTGGGGAAAGAAACGATTGATCTGTACAACACTTCCGATACCAGAGGTAATAGCCCATCCTACGGCACCAATTACCAAAAAGTCGGGCATGACCTGGCCTCGGTGGATGAACTGTCTGTGTTGGATGGCGGTAAGTGCATTTTGCAGCTGCGCGGTGTGAGACCGTTCAAGTCAGATAAATATGATCTGACCCAGCATCCGAACTACAAGCTCACTGCCGGTGCTGATAAGAAAAACACGTTCAGCATCGAGGCGTTTCTTGACCATCGGCTGAAACTCAAGCCCGGTGATAAGTACGAAGTGGTTGATGCAGATCATGCCAAGTAAGTTCGTTCCGGTGATGAAGATGTCATAGGTGTGCTGTTGGCAACAGAATAAGAAGGGGCGGCGAGCTGCCGCCTCTTTACATAGCCAGGTTTCTGATTGGGATTGGAAATCTGGCTATATGTTTGCCCATTTGCAGGTGCACATGCAGATGGAAAATCACTATTCATCAGCCCATAAGGGCGCAACGTACAAGGAGGTACACATTTATGGCATTTTTCAACAGCGCAGTAACCGTTCTTCAGACCCTCGTTATCGCACTGGGTGCCGGCCTCGGCATCTGGGGAGCGATCAACCTGCTGGAAGGCTACGGCAACGACAACCCTGGTGCCAAGTCTCAGGGCATGAAGCAGCTGATGGCTGGTGGCGGTGTAGCACTGATCGGCACGACTCTGGTGCCGCTGCTTTCCGGTCTGTTCGGTTAAGCAAAGGCTGTCGGGGCGAAGATTCCGACCGGGCGGCGAAAGCTGCCTGTTACATAGTCAGGTGCAGGCAATCTCCGCAGCTGGCTATTTTCTGCGCTCTCTGGCAGGTGCACATGTTGGAAGTATGGCGCAGAACCGCAGTTTAGAATCGCACCGGCTGATAGGCCGGACAAGTTACAGGAGGACAAATCTATGGCGTTTCTTACTACAACTGCATCGGCACTGTCTCTTTTCTCACAGCTGTTTATGCTTCTGTCCCGGATGGCGAAGCTGTTCGGCGTGTTCGCGTAAGGAAGGAGGCGGCTCATGCAGAGTATCCTTGAACAGATCACAGATTGGCTCAAGAGCATGATCATCAGCGGTATCATGGGAAATCTTTCAGGGATGTTCGATTCGGTCAACCAGCAGGTTGGACAGATCGCAGGAGATGTGGGAACCACACCGGCGAACTTTTCACCTGCGGTTTTTTCTATGATCCGCAACATCTCGGAATCCGTGATCCTGCCCATTGCCGGAATGGTGCTGACATTCATCGCCTGTTATGAGCTGATCCAGATGCTCATCGAGCATAACAATCTGGCAAATTTCGAGACCTGGACATTTTTCAAATGGGTCTTTAAGACCTTTCTGGCAGTGACCCTGATCTCAAACACATTCAATATCACGATGGCTGTCTTTGATGTGGCGCAGCAAGTGATCTCCCGAAGCGGCGGTCTGATTTCCGGCAGTACGTCCGTCAGCGATGCGACCCTGACAGCGATGCAGGCCACACTGGAAGGCATGGACTTGGGACCGCTGCTGGGACTGTATTTGCAGACATTTGTGGTTCAGGTCACGATGCTGGCATTGTCGGCTATTATCTTTGTTATCGTGTATGGCCGAATGGTGGAAATATATCTCATGGTAAGCCTTGCGCCGATTCCGTTCGCAACCTTTGGAAACCATGAGCAGAGCCACACCGGTCAAAACTATCTACGCTCCCTGTTTGCACTGGGATTCCAGGGCTTTCTTATCATGATCTGTGTAGGCATCTATGCAGTTCTGATTCAGAACCTGTCCTTTTCGGATAACATTATCAGCAGCATTTGGGGCGTTATGGGCTATACGGTTTTGCTGGCATTTACGTTGTTTAAGACGGGAAGCCTCGCGAAATCCGTGTTTGCAGCGCACTAAGAGAGGAGGAATGAGTCATGGCATCTTATATTTCTGTGCCGCGAGACCTTTCAAAGGTCAAGACCAAGGTCTTTATGAACCTGACCAAACGGCAGATTCTCTGCTTCGGAGCCGGTGCGCTGATTGGCGTTCCGGTTTTCTTTTTACTCAAATCCAGCGGGAATCTGAGCCTTGCCGCACTTGGCATGATGGCGGTGATGCTGCCGCTTTTCTTTCTTGCCATGTATGAGAAAGACGGTCAGCCGCTGGAAGTGGTGGCAAAGCACTTCTATGAGGCAAAGTTCAAGAGGCCGAAAACGCGGCCTTACAAAACAAAAAATTACTATGCACTGCTGGTTCAGCAGGCAGACGTGGAAATGGAGGTAAATCGCATTGTTCAAAATTCTCGAAAAGCTGACAGCGAAGAATAAAAAGCAGGATGACATCCGAATGCCGTCCCATCTGTCAGCCGCAGAGCAAAAACAGGTGCAGACGGTGATTGACCGTGCAAGGGGTGACAGCACGGTACCGCACTCAGCTCAGGATAGCATTCCCTTTCAGCGGATGTTCCCGGATGGTATCTGCCGTGTGACGGACAACTACTACACCAAAACCATTCAGTTTCAGGACATCAATTACCAGCTGGCACAGCAGGAGGATCAGACGGCTATCTTTGAGGAATGGTGCAGCTTCCTGAACTTCTTTGATTCCAGCATCCGCTTTGAGCTTTCTTTTATGAATATGGCTACGGATGCCTCGAATTTTGAGAAGATGGTGCGTATCCCGTACCAGAAGGATCATTTCAATCCGGTGCGCACGGAGTACAGCACCATGCTGCGCCGCCAGCTTGCCCAGGGCAACAACGGCCTGACCAAGACGAAGTACCTGACGTTTGGCATTGAGGCGGAATCCATGAAACAGGCAAAGCCGAGGCTCATTCACATCGAGATCGACCTGATGAACAACTTCAAACGCTTGGGTGTCCGGGCAAAATTGCTGAACGGCAAGGAACGGCTTCATCTGATGCACGATATGTTCCACATGGGTGACCATGACCGATTCAATTTCGATTGGAAGTGGTTGCCGGAGAGCGGGCTGTCAGTAAAGGACTTTATTGCACCGACCGGTTTTGCCTTTCCGAAGAACCGTATTTTTCAGATGGGCGGGATGTATGGCTCCATGTCCTATCTCCAGATCACGGCTTCCGACCTGTCGGATCAGCTGCTGAAGGATTTTCTGGATATGGAATCCAGCCAGATCGTGACTATGCACATTCAGTCGGTAGACCAGAATAAAGCAATCAAATCCATCAAGCACACCATTACGGAGCTGGATCGTTCCAAGATTGAGGAACAGAAGAAAGCTGTCCGTTCAGGATACGATATGGACATCATTCCGTCAGATTTGGCAACTTACGGCAAGGACGCAAAGGCACTGCTGAAGGAATTGCAGAGCCAGAATGAGCGTATGTTCCTGCTGACCTTTCTGGTGATGAACACCGGCGAGACGGAGCAGGAGCTGGAAACCAATGTGTTTCAAGCTTCCAGTATCGCGCAGAAGTACAACTGCAACCTGCGCCGTCTGGACTTTCAGCAGGAGCAGGGGCTGATGAGCTGTCTGCCGCTGGCACAGAACCTGATTGAGATTCAGCGCAGCATGACTACCAGCAGCACGGCAATTTTCGTTCCGTTTACCACCCAGGAACTGTTTCAGACCGGGAAAGAGGCTCTGTACTATGGGCTGAATGCTCTGTCCAACAACCTGATTATGGTTGACCGGAAAAAGCTCAAAAACCCCAACGGGCTGATTCTGGGTACTCCCGGTTCCGGTAAATCCTTCTCTGCCAAGAGAGAAATCGCCAATGCGTTCCTGGTGACGGATGACGATGTAATTGTGTGCGATCCTGAAGCCGAGTACACGGCACTGGTGAAGAAATTTGAGGGGCAGGTCATTAAAATCAGCCCTTCCAGCACGCAGTATATCAACCCGATGGACATCAATGCGAACTATTCGGAAGAGGATAATCCGATTGCCTTGAAAGCAGATTTCATCCTGTCCCTGTGTGAGCTGATCGTGGGCGGAAAAGAAGGCTTGCAGCCGGTAGAAAAGACGGTCATCGACCGATGTGTTCATCAGATTTACCAGACCTATTTTGAGAATCCGGTGCCGGAGAACATGCCGGTGTTGCAAGACTTGTACGAGGCACTGCTCCGGCAGGATGAAAAGGAAGCACACCATGTGGCAACGGCACTGGAAATCTATGTGACCGGTTCGCTGAACCTGTTTAACCACCGCACCAACGTAGATATCAATAACCGGCTGGTCTGCTATGACATCAAGGAGCTGGGCAAGCAGCTGAAAAAGATCGGTATGCTGGTGGTGCAGGATCAGGTCTGGGGGCGTGTAACCGCCAACCGTAACGCCGGTAAAGCCACCCGCTACTATATGGACGAGTTCCATCTGCTTTTGAAAGAAGAGCAGACAGCGGCTTACAGCGTGGAAATCTGGAAGCGATTCCGTAAATGGGGTGGTATTCCCACCGGCATCACCCAGAACGTAAAAGATCTGCTTTCTTCCCGCGAAGTGACGAACATTTTTGAGAACAGCGACTTCATTTATATGCTGAATCAGGCAGCCGGTGACCGTCAAATTCTGGCGGATCAGCTGAACATCAGCCCGCACCAGCTGTCCTATGTGACTCACTCCGGTGAAGGCGAAGGACTGCTGTTCTACGGAAATGTGATTTTGCCGTTCGTTGATCGTTTCCCGACCGATCTGGAACTGTACCGGATTATGACGACAAAATTAACCGAAGTTCAGGAAGCAAAGGAGGCGTAAGCAATGGCTGGCAAGAAAAATCCGAATCTCGGAGACAAGCTGCGGCAGGAGCGCGAGGGTGCGGAGAACACCCTTCGCGATTCCAGAAGCAAAACCGCAGATAGCAGTACGGGAGACGGCGGCAAGAAAAAAGCGGAACACCGAAGGCAGATTCGTCACGAGGCCGATCTTGCTAAGATGCGCAGTAAGAAGCTGAAATCAGAGCAGGAAGTAAAAGCGAAAAAGAATGCAGCAGCTTCCGGGAAAAAAGGCGGAAAGCCAAAGAAGCCGGGGAATCTTGCGGCAGATACACTTTCAGCCAAAGCACATCAGGGGGTGCGCAATGCCGACCAGGATAATAATTCTGGTGTGGAGGCAGCGCATTTTATCGAAGGCTCAGCGGAAGGTGCAGCCCGTGCTGGTTCCCGGTTCCAATATGGTCGAAAGCTGCGGCAATACAAAAAGCAGGAGCGGCTGGAGAAAAAGGCAGATAAAGATGCCGTGGATTCCATCTTTGCGGAACGCATGAAGTCTGATCCGCAGGCTGGCTCGAATTTCTTTTCCAGATGGCGGCAGAAGCAGGCCATCAAAAAAGAGTATGCCGCTGCGAAGGCAGGTGCGGCCGCTGCGGAGAACACAGCAGCTGGCACAGCCAAAGCTGCGCAGGGTACTGCCAGCATGACGGAAAAGGCGTTTCAGTTTGTGCAGAGCCACTCGCATATCATCATCGGTATCGCGGCCGTGGGACTGCTTGTTTTGGTGATTGCCGGGTCGGTATCGTCCTGCTCTGTCTTGATCAATGGCGGCGGCAATGTGGTGCTGGGGACTTCCTACACAGCGGAAGATGAAGATTTGAAAGGCGTGGAGACGGATTATACCAAGCTGGAAGATAAACTTCGCAAACAAATCGACCGCATTGAAACCGACCATCCGGGCTATGACGAGTATCGCTACAATTTGGCAGAGATCGGACACAATCCCTATGAGTTGGCTTCTCTGCTGACTGTAGAATTTGAAAACTACACGAGAAGCCAGGTGCAGGCGCGGCTCCAGAGTATTTTTGAAGCGCAGTATGAGCTGAAGTTGGAGGAAAAGGTGGAAATCCGGACAAGGAAAGAAACCCGTGTGGGCTATCGCTACAATCCAATCACCGGAACCGGACACACCTACACCTATCAGGTGACGGTACAGTATGAGTATAAAATCCTCAATGTAACGCTGCTCAATCGTGGCGTTGACTATGTTGCCAGAAATTCCGGTCTTACAGATGACCAGCTGGAACGCTACGAAGTCACATTGGAGTGCCGGGGCAATCGGGATGACCTGTTTGCAGGCATAGCCTTTGCAACGCCGGATGGCGCGGGTTCCAGCGGAGAATATCAGGATTACGACATTCCGGGCGAAGCTCTGACGGATGAAAAATTCCGGAAGATGATTACCGAAGCTGAGAAATATCTCGGTTATCCCTATGTTTGGGGCGGCAGCTCGCCGAGTACCAGTTTTGACTGCTCCGGCTTTGTCAGCTGGGTCATCAACCACTGCGGAAATGGCTGGAATGTGGGCAGGCAGACGGCCAACGGTCTGATGGGAAAATGCGACATTATCCCGAAGAGTGAAGCAAGGCCCGGAGACCTGATCTTCTTCCAGAAAACCTACAACACCAGCGGAGCGTCCCATGTGGGCATTTATGTCGGCAACGGGATGATGATTCACTGCGGCAACCCAATTTCCTATGCTTCCATTGAGACGAACTACTGGCGGCAGCACTACTACTGCATGGGAAGAATTCGATAAAAACAGGGCGTTTATTCGCCCGGAAAGGACAGAGTATGAGTTTGAAACTGGAAAAGATTGCTGCAGAGCGTGAGAAAGCCCGCAGAAAACGCGATGAGTGGGAGGAACGCAGAAAGGAATGGGACAGAAAGTACCACGAGCAGGAAAACAGCGAAATCTGTGAAATGGTACATGCCCAGAGCCTGACCCCGGAACAGCTGGCAGTCATCATTCAGATGGCGCAGGCTGCGGTTCCCAACCCGGAGAACCTGAAACTGGATGAGAAAGAAACGGAGGATATGGAATGAAAAAGATGATGGCAATGCTGCTTGCCAGCGTGATGGCGGCAGGAACCTTTACGACTACGGCATTTGCCTATACGGGCGATGATGTGCAGAAGAACACGTCTGTCAGTACCGCTGTGCAGGAGACAGATGCAGAGGAAAGCGCAAATGCAGGGAAAACGGACAATACCGACAGCTGCGAAATCGACCCGGATATGCAGGTGCTGCCGGATGGCTATGAGGTCTCTACGGATGAGAATGGGAACCTGATCGTTACGGTGGGTGGCAAGGAATACAACATCGGCAGTGAAAAGTCTCGAAAGCAGATGGGTACAGTGGTGCCGGGTATCACCAGCCTGCATTTTCGTTCCGGTCCCGGCATGGATCAGGAGATTATCGGATATCTGTATTCAGGCGATACGGTGGAAATTGTCGAAAAATGCGGTGACTGGTATAAGGTGAACTTCAACGGCAAAACCGGGTATGCACATGGAAAGTACCTGAATGTCACGGATTCCGCAAAAGACAGCAGCATGTTCAGTGAAGATGCGCTGAAGCTGTTTCTGGATCTGATGCAGAGCGGAATGTCATCCGAGGATGAGACGGAATCCAGTACAGCTTTGACTCCGGAAGGAAATATGACACTGGTGGACGATATCGGTGAGGAAGAAGATAAATCCAGCCAGCAGTTCATTACGCTGGTGACAAAGGCGGGTAACACGTTTTATCTGATTATCGACCGCGATAAAGACGGTAACCAGAATGTGCATTTCCTGAATATGGTGGATGAGGCCGATCTGCTTGCACTGATGGATGAAGAGGAAGCCGCCAAGTATCAGGAGAAGGAGCCGGAAGTCACGGAACCTGCGGAAACCGAAAAGCCGCAGGAGACGGAGACTGCACCGGAAGAGCAGAAAACAGAGGATGCGCAGAAGAAAGCATCTCCGCTTCCGATGATTATGCTGCTTCTGTTTGTGATTGGTGCAGCCGGTGTCGGCGGTTATCTCTATATCAAGATGAAGGGCGTAAAGCCTGCGTCCAAGAAAAATCAGCCGGACCCGGATGCGGATTATCACGATGAGGATGAAGATACGCTCCAGCTGCCGGAGGATGATGGTGACGAGGACGAAGAAGTGGATGTCAACGAGGATTATGAAGCGGAATCGGACGATGAACCTGTCTGATTAACGCAGCGTTGACCGGTGGGGCGGCTGAAAAGCCGTCCCCTTTACATAGCCAAATGGTTGGTGGGTGAACTGTTTTGAGCTATGAAGCTATGGACTCTGTAGGCGATATCTGATAAAATAGAAAGTAAGAACAGCTCAACAACTCGGAATTTTACCATTCAGATTTCCGTGCTCTGCCACTTTTATGAGCGTTCTTTTCAGTATTTTGCCACTTTCATGAGGGAATAATCCGTGCTTCATTACACTTTCATGAGCAAATTTATGCTGTAATATGACATTTTCATGAGGGAATTGGTGCTTCGATGCGACGTGAGGAGGTAGTGGGCGGAGGCATGGGCGCGATAAAGGCAACGAGTGCGAATGGGTGGACGCGACGTGAGAAGGTGGAGGGTGCGGACGCGTGGGCGCGGAGTGAGCAGGCGGAGGGCCGAGACATTGGCCCGGGAAAAGTGAGCAGAAATATACGAGTGTCAACGGGAGGGTTTTATGGTACAACTAGAAGTAGTTTTTTGATGGAGGTGCCTATGGAGCCGAAGGTCAGTATCATCGTGCCGGTGTATAACGCGGAGAAGAGTCTCGCGCGCTGTGTGGACAGTATTCTGAATCAGGAGTTTCGGGATTTCGAGCTGATCCTCATGGATGATGGAAGTAAGGATCGGTCCGGGGAGATCTGCGACGGATATGCGCGGGCGGATGCGCGCGTGGTGGTCGTGCATAAGGAGAATACGGGGGTGTCGGATACGCGAAACCAGGCGATCGCGCGGGCGCGGGGTACGTTTCTGCAGTTCGTGGACAGTGATGACTGGCTGACGGCGGATGCGACGAAGCTGATGGTGCGGGCGGCCGAGGAGACGGGCTGCGACATGGTGATCGCGGATTTCTATCGTGTCGTCGGAGAGATGGTGTCGCAGAAGGGGGATATCGACGCGGACCAGGTGATCGGGCGTGAAGCGTTCGTTGGCTTCATGATGGAGAACCCGGCGGACTACTACTATGGGGTGCTGTGGAATAAGCTGTACCGGCGCTCGCTTGTGGAGGCGCACGGGATCCGGATGGATGCGAAGCTCAGCTGGTGCGAGGATTTTCTGTTTAATCTCGAGTATGTGCGCTATGCGACGACGTTCTATGCGCTGCGGACGCCGGTCTACTATTATGTGAAGACGAAGGGTTCGCTGGTGAATCAGAAGATCAGCTTCGCGCGGACGGTGGAGATGAAACTCGCGATGTTCGAGTGCTACAACGACTTCTTCAAGCATGTGCTGGATGAGGATGCGTATGAGCGGAAGCGGCTGCAGGTCTATCATTTTCTAGTGGATGCGGCGAAGGATGGTTTCGTGTTCCCGGCGACGATTCCGGGGACGCAGAAGCTCGGTGAGGAGCGGAGCCAGGCGCTGCAGGAGGTGATTTCGGAGGATGGGATCATCGTGGAGAAGTACCGCGACCGGAAGCTGCTCGAGCGCTATCTCGAGTCGGTGGCGCTGAAGTATGATATGACGCTGGCGGAGCTGTCGCTGCTGCTGTATCGGAAGGACGCGGGAAAGGCACTCACTCGAGGGGCTGAAGCGCAGATGCCTGCGCGGGAAGATGCCGTGGAGGCGACTGATCGAAAGGATGCCGGAAAGGCGCTGAGCCGGAAGGATCTCGCGGAGCTGATGCATATGAGCCGCGGGGATCTGCGCGCCGCGCTGCAGAAGCTGGTCTCACGCGGGATGCTCGAAGTGGTCGACGTGCCGAGGAAACGACGTGAAGCGGCGGAAATAGCCGAGGCGACCGGTCTTTTCGGAAAGCGTGGCGAGGCACAGGATGCAGACGCGAACGGAATGACGAAGAAAAAACGCGAGCCGCGGAAGATTCGTCTCGAGCTGCTGCCGGCGTCGGATGCGGTGCTGCAGGATATCGCGGCCGCGGAGCGTGACTACGAGCAGGCGAAGTTCCGGGGATTTACCGAGGACGAGCTCCGGCAGTATACAGCGCTCGAGCGGCGTGTGCAGGAGAACGAAAAGCAGATACTGCAGAAGTGAGGATGGGCAGACGAACACCATCAGCGATGCCTGGCGATGAGTCAGCGAGGGGCAGAATGCGTTGCGGCGAGGCACAACGCATGCGCGGAGTGATGATGTGGAGGGCCGAAACATGGGCACAAGCGAGTAGGAGGCGGTGACTAGCCGCCGTCCTCTCACACCACCGTGCGTACCGTTCGGTACACGGCGGTTTCAACAGTTGACGTGCATAGACTGATAAGCTGTGGCAAGATCATAAAAGCCCCAGTTTGTAGACCTAAAACAGAATACCGTTCCTTACATAGCAGTCATGCGCTTCGGTGCCTGGCTGCTAATTTTTTTGCGAAAGGAGCAGTATCGAATGAAGCTTGTATTAGCGGAAAAGCCCTCGGTTGCCATGAGTCTCTCGAAGGTGATTGGGGCAAATCAGCGCGGGGACGGTTATATGGAGGGCAATGGCTACCTTGTCAGCTGGTGTGTGGGGCATCTGGTGGAACTTTCCCAGCCGGAAGCCTATGATGAAAAGTATGCCAAGTGGAGGTATGATGATCTTCCAATTTTGCCGGAACATTGGCAGTATCAGGTGTCCGCCAGCACGAAAAAGCAGTTCGGAATCCTGAAAAAGCTCATGCAGAGGAAAGATGTGGAGAGCCTGATCTGTGCAACTGACGCAGGGCGTGAGGGAGAACTGATTTTCCGACTGGTTTACCATCAGTGCGGCTGCAAAAAGCCGGTGGAACGGCTTTGGATTTCATCAATGGAGGACAGTGCTATCCGGGAAGGCTTTCAGAAGCTCAGACCGGGAACAGAATATGATGCCTTATATGAGGCGGCTTTATGCCGGGAGCGAGCCGACTGGATTGTCGGAATCAACGCCACCCGGCTTTTTTCATGTCTGTATGGGCAGACCCTGAATGTGGGGCGCGTGATGACACCAACGCTTGCGATGGTGGTTATGCGAGATGCAGCAATCCGGGCGTTCAAGCCGGAGCCGTTCTACTCGGCAGAATTAAAATTTCGGGATTTTCAAGCGGGCGGTGAGCGAATGAAAGAAAAAGCAGAAGCAGAAAAACTGGTGGCAGAGTGCTGTCAGGCGGGTAGTGCCATCATTACCAAGGTGGAGCAGAAAGAAAAATCAGAGAAGCCCCCGGCCTTGTTTGATCTGACATCGCTTCAGAGAGAAGCAAACCGGCAGCTGGGATTCACTGCCCAGCAGACCCTGGATTACACACAGGCTCTGTACGAGAAGAAACTCGTGACATATCCCCGTACCGACAGCCGGTATCTGACGGATGATATGGCACCGCTGGTGCCGGAACTTGTTTCTGTGATCCAGCAGAGCTTTCAGATTCAGGCGGATGTATCGGCACCGGTGAATGCAGCGCAGGTTATCAATTCTAAGAAAGTTACCGATCACCATGCTATTATCCCTACAAAAACAGCGGCGGGTTATGACATTTCCTCTCTTCCCAGTGGAGAACAGGCGATTCTTACCATGCTGGCGGTGCGGCTGATTTGCGCGGTAGGCACTCCCTGCCGCTATGCAGAGACCATAGTAGAAGCCGAGTGCGCCGGTCAGAAGTTCCGTACGAAAGGCAAAACAGTCACGGATATGGGCTGGAGGCGATATGCAGGAAAGGCAGTTGAAGATGCTGAGAAGAATGCAGAGGCAGGTGAACTTCCGATACTTTCGGAAGGCATGACACTGGAACTTGCCGGTGTCGATCTGAAAGAGGGCAAGACCAGCCCGCCTAAGAGATTTACCGAAGATCTTCTGCTTTCAGCGATGGAGAGTGCCAGCTCGGATGAATTTCCGGCTGGTGTAGAGCGAAAAGGCATCGGCACACCAGCTACACGCGCTGCCATCATCGAAAAACTGGTGCAGAAAGGCTTTATCGAGCGTAGGGGTGATAAGAAAACGAAATACCTTTGCTCTACGGACAAGGGAAATGCGCTGGTGACGGTGGTGCCGGAACAGATTCAGTCTCCATCCATGACGGCAGACTGGGAGGAAAAACTGCTGAAAATAGAACACGGCGAGTATGACAGCGATGCCTTTATGGGCGAAATCAGCAGCATGGTCAGCGGACTTGTTAAAACCTACGAGGCTGTAAAAGGAGCCGATGTGCTGATGCAGCCGGAACGCAAGGTCATTGGTTCCTGTCCCGCCTGCGGCAGTGATGTCTGCGAAACGGCAAAAGGATGGTTTTGCAGGGATAAGAGCTGTAAATTTGCGCTCTGGAAGGAAAACAGGTTTTTTCAGACACTGGGAAAGCAGATGACAGAGGAACTGGCAAAGCAACTGGTAAATCGGGGAAAAGCACGGCTTACCCATTGCTATTCCAGGAAGTCCAATCGTAACTATGACACAACCGTTCATGTAGAGACCGGCGAGGACGGTGCAGCAGCATTTAAGCTGGAGTTTGGAGGTAAAAAATGAGCATGAAAATGATGAATGCAGCTTATCTGGTGGATAATGTCGCTCTGCTTTCCTTGCAGGAAAAGCAGGACGGCGTGGAATTCCATTGTTTTGATATGGACAGCAAGGTGCAGATTGCCGAGGGACACATTGGCTGGGATGTGTTGGATAAACAGCCGTTTTCTACGCTGGAAGAAAGCGCGAGGGTGGCAGCACTCAAGGAGATTCCCCAGCTGGACGGTCTTACCGTTGCGCCGGTAGCCCCGGAGATGCTGGAGCAGATGCGCGGCGGCAGAAAAGTTCTTTGGCAGATGAAAAAGGCTGATCCTGAACTGGAGAATGCTAAAAATATCCGGTTTATCACCAGCAGCTACGAGGATCGGTTCAAAATTCCGGATGGCAGTGCGGTGGAGATTGAGTATCCGAATCGGAAGTTCTCAGCTCGCTGCGAATATATGGACGAATATCATCTGCGCCTTGGGTATGATGTTCTGCACATCTGTCAGCTGGCAGAAATGCTGGAACGCGGTGGCGGTACATGCCGCCCGGAGCCGCTGATTACGGAAGAATGCAGCGCATGGGATTTGGGAAGCAAGGGCTTTCTTGCCATTCAGACCTGTGAGGACGGTTACGACTATACCTTATATCATAAGGACTTTACGGAAATTGACGGTGGACAGATCGACAACTCGGAAATCAGCATGAATGCAGCCAGAGACCAGATTCTTTCGGATTATGGATTCGGTGGACGAACCATGACGCGGATTGACTATGATGAACTTTGTGATCATGCAGAGGATGCAGAAATCAGCAGACGGGAATCTGTGCTGGGTAAACTCTCGGATTTGTCTTCCAGAACGGATACACCGGTGAAAGCTGCTAAGGTGAAGGAGGCGGAGCGATGAAATATAAGCTTACGAAGGCAGAGCAGGAAACCGTCATCAATTTTGACAATGAACTGGATACGGCCAGTGTTTACACCCATGACAGCCGGCTGATTAAGAAGCTCCGGGAACTGCGAAAACAGTATCCGGAGCAGTTTATTTTGGAGCACCGGGAGCATGGGTCGGTCACTTATACGATTCCGAAACGCTGTGTTGGTATCCGACCGCCGTACAGTGAAAAGCGGCGGGAACAGCAGCGACAGGAAGCAAAGGAAAACGGCCTGCCGTTTATGGAGAAGGGAGAAATGAACGATGGCAAGAATTGAAAAATGGGATGAAGTGCATGGAAATCAGGCACCGGACGAAAGAATGATGGCATTTCTCGACAGTGCTACCGACCAGTATGCGATTTTGCAGCTTCGCCGCAGCGAGGATACGGTATATGAACGCTTTTCGTCTATGCGCGAACTGGAACGGATGGGGCTGGAACCGGATATTGACCATTATGAAGTGGTTTATACGGCTCCGCTTCTTCCCTACAAGGATCAGAATACGATGTTGGAGGAACTGTATGCGAAATTCAATGTTTCCCACCCTGATGATTTTACTGGGCATAGTCTTTCTGTGTCTGACATCGTGGCTTTACGGCAGAATGGTGTTGTAAGCTGTCACTATGTGGATTCCATCGGCTTCCAGGAACTGCCCGGATTTTTGAAACCGGAGAATTACCTGAAAGCCGCAGAAATGGCAATGGAAGACGATTACGGCATGATTGACGGTGTAATCAATAACGGAAAGAAGGAAGAACCGGCGGAGAAAGCATCGGTTCTGGATCAGCTGAAGGAAAAGCAGGAGGCGGTGCCGCCTGCACCGCCTCGCAGGTGCTGCGAAGAAAAGGAGTTATAAATGTGTTTTACGGATGACGAATGGATGCTCATGATGCTTTACAGCCCTGGCACACGGACGGGGCTGATTGCAGAGCTTCAGACGATGCAGAAAAGTCTGACGGGCAGAGATAGAAACCTGCGTAGGTGGACGGCCTCGCTGCTTGCGAAACTGGCTGAGATGACAGATGCAGAATATGAGGCACTGGATTTGTATCCGGACGAATAAGGGAGAGGAGGAAAAAGACAGATGATGACGAAAACGGCCTATTATATGCAGATGGCACAGGAAGCTGCGGCACAGATCACTGGCAGTAAAGAACAGTGGACAGCATTTCTGACCACATCCGCGCGGCTTTATAAGTATCCCTTTGCGGAGCAGCTGATGATCTATAAGCAGAGACCAGAAGCGACGGCCTGTGCAGAGTACGATCTCTGGAATGATCGGATGAACCGCTATGTGAAGCGTGGCTCCAAGGGCATTGCTCTTTTGGACATGCGCGGCGAGCAGCCGAAACTGCGGTATGTATTTGATGTGGCAGATACCGGAGAACGGAAGAATTCCCGACCGGTACAGCTCTGGAAAATGAATGCGGAGCATGAGCAGCCAATCATTCGCGCACTGGATGTAGCATTTGATGTTCCTGCCGGTGCTGGGTCTCTGGAAAATCATATCATGGAAGCGTCAGAACGCCTTGCAAGGGATTACTGGGAAGAAAATCGCAGGCAGATCAGTGACATCGTTGCAGATTCCTATCTGGAAGGATATGATGAACTCAACATCGGAGCTTCCTTTAAGAGAGCTGCCGCTGTCAGCATCGCATATTCCGTCTTTACCCGGACGGTGGGCAATGCAGATGACTATTTTGAGCACGAGGATTTTCTGGACATTTTTGATTTTAATACGCAGGCTGCCGCCAATGTGCTGGGAACTGCGGTCAGCGAAATGTCCAGCCAGATCTTCCGGGAAATTGAACGCACGATCCGAACCTATGAAAAAGACAAGCAGGCAGAAAGGAGCCAAAACTATGATGGAGCTGAATTACACGAAGAACGGCGATTACCTGATTCCGGATATCCAGTTGGCGGTGCAGGAACAGAAGCCTCTGGGCAAGTACGGGAGGATGCGCAGAGCGTTCCTGCAGGAGAACAACACGCTGCTGTACAATCACCTGATCCTGACCGAGAAACTGTACCCGCACCTGTGGGAGATTCAGGAGACCGCGACCGCACGGATGGAGCAGATGATAGCGGAGCTTCTGAAAGCGAATCCGGCACCGGACAAGAAATCGAACCAAATGGCCTGGGTGCAGCACATGAACATGCTGAAAGCGCAGGCAGAGGAAGTCATTCTGACGGAACTTATCAACAGTTAAACTTTATGAGCCTGTTTCAGTCCGAAGCAGAGCAGATTCAGAAAATTGATGCGGCGGCAAAGAATGCAGCCAGAGAAGCGGAGAGCGAAAAGCCCTCCGCTTTTGTCATTTCTGAGGATGAAATCGACCGGATGCTGCGGACAGGCTCTAATTTTGAGGGCGGAAAAATCCGTATTTATGCGCTGTATCAGCAGCAAGGGGACGCGAAAGAACGAGCTGCATTTCTGAAAGCGGAATACGGTCTTGGCGGTCACAGCTATACCTTTATGGATGGCAGTCGTGGTTTTGCAGATTATGACGGAAAAGGTATTCTGCTTCGCAATTATGGCCATGATCGGGAAGTGCGACTTACATGGTCGGCGGTGGATAAGCGGTTAGACCGGCTTGTGGTAAATGGTCAATATCTTACCGCACTGGAAATGGAAGAGTATCGGAAGCTGGAGCAGGAATATGGTGCACCGCTTCCTATGCCGACTGCCGCCCATGTATTTCCGCCAACACCACCGGAACACTACGATACCGGAAATGAGCATGTGGACAACTTGCTGAATACGGCTGCGGATGTATATGCCCGGAGTGAACTGGCAGCACCCCAGCGGTTTACCGTGATGGAGACAGACGCTGGCTATGCGGTCTGGGATGATATTCAGGACGGCATTCATGTAGAGCCGGATGGTGTCAGCGAGGAGTTTACCAGCGAATGGGAGGCAGAGACCTACCGCCAGCAGCTGATTGAAAAAGTTCAGGAACGGGAAGCAAAAGACTGGCTCTATGTTGAACAGAGCAAGCAGAATTTGCAGCAGGACATTCCATTCCCAGATGTGGAATCCGAAGAAATACAGGAATCGGCTCACGCAGAGACAGATCCTCTGGTACTGGAAATGCAGGAACACGCCAGAGAACTTGCCAAAGAGTCTGGCTATGCGCCGGATGAACGGTTTGTAGTCACGATGACCGGCGAGAACTTCCCGGATTCTAAGGATGCGTTTGCCATCTGGGATTATGTCAAAGAAGAGTATTACGGATATTCAGACGGAAAAGTACAGACATTTGCCGATTATGTGAGTGCGTCAGAGGCGTTGCAGGAGATTCGCGGCAGGAATATGGAGGCTGAAAAAGAGCCTGCAACTGTGCAGCCAGAACCGGCAGCTCCGGTGCAGCCAGATTATCGTGTCGGCGATACGCTGTATCTGGACGGAAAGGCATTTACGATTGAAAAAGTCGGGCTTTTTGATGTGGAGCTTCGGGACCCGGATTCCGTGTATCCGATCTTCCGCTCGGAAAGCAAGGAGAATCTGGCAAGACTTTTGGAGCATGAGGAAAATGTTCACCTGCATAATCTGGTGGTTGATCTGAATCCCGGCAGAGAAAAGCAAAGTGAGGAACAAAAATCGGTAATTCCAGAGACAGAGCCGGAGAACACTCATGCAGAAAACTATCGTATCAACAGCTTTCATCTTGGCGAAGGCAGTCCCAAACAGAAATTCCGTGCCAACATGGATGCTATCTACACGCTGAAAACCTTAGAAAACCAGCACAGAGATGCGACACCGGAAGAACAGGAAACACTGGCCAATTATGTCGGCTGGGGCGGGCTGGCAGATGCCTTTGACGCAGGGAAAGCTGCCTGGGCAGGCGAATATAAGGAACTGAAAGCAGCTCTTACGGAAGAAGAATATGCCGCAGCCAGGGCTTCGACTCTGAATGCGCACTACACCAGTCCTACCGTGATCCGTGCAATCTATGAAGCGTTGGACGGTATGGGATTTGAGAAAGGCAATATTCTGGAACCGTCGATGGGTGTCGGCAACTTCTTCGGTATGCTGCCGGATTCCATGCTGGAAAGCAGACTGTATGGTGTGGAACTGGATTCCATCACAGGGCGAATTGCGCAGAAGCTGTATCCGCAGGCAGAAATCAAGGTGGCAGGTTTTGAAACCACCGACCGCCGCGATTTCTATGATCTGGCCGTGGGCAATGTGCCATTTGGCAACTACCGTGTCAGCGATAAGCCATATGATAAACTCGGATTTTCTATCCACAACTATTTCTTTGCCAAGGCACTGGATCAGGTTCGGCCCGGTGGTATCGTGGCCTTTGTTACCAGCCGCTATACGATGGATTCCAAAAATCCGGACGCACGAAAGTATCTGGCGCAGCGGGCAGAATTGCTGGGAGCTATCCGACTTCCCAACAACGCATTCCGTGCCAATGCCGGTACGGATGTGGTGTCGGATATCATTTTCCTGCAAAAGAGAGACCATCCCATTGATATCGAACCGGATTGGGTGCATCTGGGGCTGACATCGGAGGGTATTACCCTCAACGGCTACTTTGTTGACCACCCGGAAATGGTGCTGGGTGAGATTACAACGGAAAGTACCCAGTACGGCAAGGAAGAATGTACGGTCATTCCGATTCCAGGTGCGGATCTGGGAGACCAGCTGCATGAGGCGGTGCAGCACATCGGCGGTCATTATGAAGCACAGGAGCTGGCACCGGAGGAGGAGTTGTCCTTGCAGGGCGAAACTATTCCGGCAGACCCCAATGTCAAGAACTTCTCCTATGCCGTAGTGGATGGGGATGTCTACTTCCGTGAGAACAGCATTATGCGGAAGGCTGACCTTTCTGCGACAGCCACCGGCAGGATCAAAGGCATGGTGGAGCTTCGCACCATTGTGCAGGAACTGATCGACTATCAGTTGAACGATTACCCGGAGGAAGCGATTGCCCAGAAACAGCGGGAACTGAATGTAGCCTATGACCGATTCGCCGATCAGTATGGGCTTATCAATTCCCGTGCAAATGCACAGGCTTTTTCGGAAGATTCGTCTTATTATCTGCTCTGCTCTCTGGAAAATGTGGATGAAAACGGCAGGCTGGAATCCAAGGCGGATATGTTCACCAAACGGACGATTCGACCGGAACGGGCTGTTACCAGCGTGGACACTCCGGCTGAAGCTCTGGCAATCTCCATTGGAGAGCGCGGCAGAGTGGATTTGCCCTATATGTCGGAGCTTTTAGGTACACCAGGGGAATATGAAAAAATCCAGCAGGAACTGCATGGTGTCATTTTCAAAGACCCGATGACGCAGGGCAGCGAGGAAACCGGCTGGGTAACAGCTGATGAATATCTGTCCGGCAATGTCCGGGAAAAGCTCCGCGTGGCAGAGTTGGCTGCGGCCTCTGACCCTGCCTTTGCGGTGAACGCGGAATATTTGAAGAAGGCACAGCCAAAAGACCTGGATGCTTCGGAGATTGATGTGCGTCTTGGTGCCACATGGGTCAATCGGGATTATATCCAGCAGTTTATGGAAGAAACCTTTGAACCGCCGTTCTATCTGCGCCGAAATATTGAAGTGAAATTCTCTCCCATGACGGCAGAATGGCAGATTACCGGCAAGAGTACACCGAGCCGGAACGATGTCCATGCCTATATGACCTACGGCACCAGCCGTGCCAATGCCTACCGGATTTTAGAGGATACGCTGAATCTGCGGGATATTCGTATCTACGATACCGTGGAGGATGCAGACGGTAAGCAAAAGCGAGTTCTGAATAAAAAGGAGACCACCCTCGCCCAGCAGAAACAGCAGGCCATTAAGGATGCGTTCCAGAATTGGGTGTGGAAAGACCCTTATCGCCGTGCGGAACTGGTGGAAAAGTATAACGAGCTGTTCAACAGTACCCGTCCTCGTGAGTACGATGGTTCTCATATCCGCTTTGGCGGCATGAATCCGGAAATCCGGCTGCGTGAACATCAGCAGAATGCCATTGCTCATGTGCTGTACGGCGGCAATACGCTGCTGGCCCACGAGGTAGGTGCCGGTAAGACCTTCGAGATGGCAGCTTCTGCTATGGAGGCAAAGCGGCTGGGACTGTGCCAGAAATCCATGTTTGTCGTTCCGAATCATTTGACCCTTCAGTGGGCAAACGAGTTCCTACGCCTGTATCCGAGTGCAAAACTGCTGGTGGCAAGCAAAAAGGACTTTGAGACTGCCCGCAGAAAAAAGTTCTGCGCACGAATTGCCACTGGCGATTACGATGCAGTTATCATCGGGCATTCCCAGTTTGAGAAAATCCCGGTGTCCGCAGAACGGCAGGAGCGGATTTTGACTGCCCAGATTGATGAAATCGAAAATGCCATTGCTGAGATGAAATCCCAGAATGGCGAACGTTTTTCCATTAAACAGATGGAAAAGACCCGGAAAGGATTGGAGGCGAGATTGGAGAAACTCCGGGCAACCGACCGAAAAGACGATGTGATTACCTTTGAGCAGCTGGGCGTAGACCGGCTGTTCGTAGACGAGGCACACGCGTTCAAGAACCTGTTCCTCTACACAAAAATGCGCAATGTTGCGGGCTTGTCCACATCGGAAGCGCAGAAATCTTCGGATATGTTTATGAAGTGCCAGTATATGGACGAGTTGACAGGCGGGCGCGGCATCATTTTTGCGACCGGCACCCCGGTCAGCAACAGCATGACGGAGCTTTACACCATGATGCGGTATCTCCAGTACGGCACGTTGCAGCAGAAAGGGCTGACCCATTTCGACAGCTGGGCTTCTACCTTTGGTGAGACTACCACAGCCATTGAGCTGGCACCGGAGGGAACCGGATACCGGGCAAGAACAAGATTTGCAAAATTCTTCAACCTGCCGGAGCTGATGAATATGTTCAAGGAAGTGGCAGATATCAAGACTTCCGATCAGCTGCATCTGCCGGTGCCGGAGGCGAAGTTTGAAACCGTGGTAGTGCAGCCTTCGGAGCATCAGCAGGCGATGGTGGCGGAGCTTTCGGAACGGGCAGCGGCTGTGCATTCCGGCGTGGTAGACCCGTCGGTCGATAACATGCTGAAAATCACGTCGGATGGCAGAAAGCTGGGGCTGGATCAGCGGCTGATGAATCCGCTCCTGCCGGATGACCCCAACAGTAAGCTCAATGCCTGTGTGCGGAATGTGCTTCGTATTTATGAAGAAGGACAGTCGGACAAGCTGACCCAGCTGCTGTTCTGCGACCTCAGCACACCGAAAAACGATGGTACCTTTAATGTCTATGAGGACATCCGCACCAAACTTATCCAGTCCGGTGTACCGGAGGAAGAAATCGCATTTATCCATGATGCTGATACCGAGGCAAAAAAGAAGGATCTGTTTGCCAAAGTCCGTACTGGGCAGGTGCGGGTGTTGTTAGGTTCGACACAGAAGATGGGCGCAGGCACGAACGTGCAGGACAGGCTGGTGGCCGTGCATCATCTGGATGTAGGTTGGCGGCCTGCGGACATGACCCAGAGAAATGGTCGTATCATCCGTCAGGGAAATCGAAACAAAGAGGTGCAGGTTTATCAGTATGTGACGGAAGGAACTTTTGATGCCTACCTCTATCAGACACTGGAGAATAAGCAGAAATTTATCAGCCAGATCATGACCAGCAAATCTCCGGTACGTTCCTGTGATGATGTAGATGAGCAGGCTCTTTCCTATGCAGAGATCAAGGCACTTTGTGCCGGAGACCCGCAAATCAAGGAGAAAATGGACTTGGATGTAGATGTTGCAAGGCTGAAAGTATTGAAGGCGGATCATCAGAGCCAGCAGTACCGATTGGAAGATAAATTGATGAAATATTTCCCTGCGGAGATTGAGAAAACGCAGGGGTTCATCAAGGGCTTTCAGTCGGATATTCGGACGGTGGCGGCACATCCGCTGCCGGAAGAGGGGTTCTGCGGTATGGAGGTGAATGGCACACAATTTACTGAAAAAGCCGAGGCCGGTGAAGCAATTCTTGCGGGCTGTAAAGCCAATCAGAGTCTGGAGCCGGTGCCGCTTGGCAGCTACCGTGGTTTCAAGATGGAGCTGACGTTTGACAGCTTCCAGAAAGAGTATCAGGTGCTGCTGAAAGGCGAAATGACCCACCGGGTGCCCATCGGCACCAGTGCTGCGGGCAATATCCAGCGTCTGGACAATGCTCTTGCCGGGATTCCTGCAAGGCTGGAGAAGGCGGAACAGCAGCTGGACAATCTTAGGAGCCAGCAGGAAGCTGCGCAGGCCGAGCTTGGAAAAACGTTTCCCCAGGAGGCAGAACTGGCAGAGAAGAGTGCAAGACTGGCAGAACTGGACGCACTGCTGAATATGGATGACCGTGGAAATGATGATCCTGACCGTGAGAATACAACAGAAAAGCCGTCTGTCCTGGCAGAGCTGCGTGACCGTGCTGGTCGCATTCCGCCGATGACACATCGGGATGAGGAGGTGGCACTATGAGTGTTCGGGAACACTGGATCAATGTCCGGGTGAACCCGGAAGAGCTGGCGAGGATTCGTGAAAAGCAGAAGGAATTGGGTATTCGGAATACCGGTGCCTATATGAGAAAGATGGCGATGGACGGGTACTGCGTAAATCTTGATTTGTCGGATGTGGCGCAGGTATCCATCCTTCTTCGCCGATGCAGCAACAACCTGAATCAGTACGCAAAACGCGCCAATGAATCTGGAAGCATCTATGCGGAGGATATCCGGGATTTGCAGAGACGGCTGGATGAACTCTGGGAGATGCAGAAGCTGATCCTGAAGAGGCTTTCTGGTATTCGCTGACGGCGCAAATGTGCGGGATTTCTACAGCACATGGCACAGATGAAACTGTCTGTGCCGTTACATATTTTTTGGTCTACCTGTTGACATCGTGGTGTTTGGCAAGCAGGTACGATAAAATGAAGATGAAAAGAAAAACGAAGGGGTGAAATCCATGAAGATCGTATGTTTTTTGTTGAAGCTGGTGCTGAAAATCCTGTTGCTGCCGGTTGCGTTTCTGCTGCGATTTCTATGCTTTATCTGGAATCTGCTGATGCAGCTATCCCTGTGGGTGCTTTCGCCGGTTATGCTGTTCGTTCTTGGCTGCGGCATCTATTCGGTGGTTCGGGCGAGCTGGACGGATGTGTTCCTGCTGACCCTGATTGAGATGGGGTTGTTCGCAGCTGCGGTTGGTGCGGGTGGCATTATGGAACTGATGGAGCGGCTATGTGAGCGTGTAGAGGATGTTTTGACAATTTGAGTTCAGGAGGGATTTGATGGAGATTCAGTTTATGAAAGATTATTATGATTTACGATACGAGGAAACAGATGGAGAGAATCATTTTGTGGATGAGACTGCTTATCAGGAAAAACAGTCTGAGCAATCGAAGATGGAAGACCAGCTGATGGAAATGGTGGGCGGCAGCGAATCTAATGTGTGGAAGCTATACGAAAGCATCATGTGCATCTATTTCGACATGGAAGAAATCATCAAGCAGGCCGTTTATTTGCAGGGAGCTTATGATCGGGAACGGATGTTAAAATGAGAATAGTGAATTGGTAAGAGCTGCCTTCGGGTAGCTCTTTTTAGATGGAGGAATATGAAAAATGGCGGCTACAAGACTAATTGCGCTGCATATCAATAAAGGAAAGACGGTAGCGCAGTGTCTGGCTGACCGTACTGATTATTCTGAGAATGCAGCAAAGACGGAAGATGGAAAATATATCAGCGCGTATGCCTGTGACGCAAAGACCTGTGATGAAGAATTTCTGCTTTCTAAACGGCAGTATGAGCATATCACCGGTAGAACCCAGGCGCATGATGTGATTGCATATCAGATTCGGCAATCCTTTAAGCCCGGAGAAATCACGCCGGAGGAGGCGAACAAGGTCGGGTATGAGACAGCCATGCGATTCACCAAGGGAAAACACGCATTTATCGTGGCTACCCATGTTGATCGTGCGCACATTCATAACCATATTATTTTTAATTCAACTACATTAGACTGCACCAGAAAATTCCGAGATTTTCGCTTATCCGGTCTTGCGCTGGCAAGGCTCAGTGATATCGTCTGCCTGGAACACCGGTTGTCGGTCATTGTCCGAAAGCCCTACGGGGAGCGGAAGAAGAGAACGGAATACCCGGAGAAAAAGTCGCAGCGGGATGAAATCTGTGAGGCCATTGATGCGGCATTGGAAAGAAAGCCAAAAGACTTCCAGGAACTGATTGGAATTTTGCAGGAAGCAGGGTACGAGTATAAAGATGGAAAACAGCCTGCCCTGCGGGGGAAAGGCCACGCCAGATTTGCTCGTTTCCGTTCTCTTGGTAAAGGATATTCGGTTGAAGAACTCTGTGGAGTGATTGCCGGGAATGCGGTTCACAAAAGCAAATTTGCAGAGAAAACCCGCACAAGCGCACGGTCAGCACAGGTGCATCAGAAGGCGGAGCTGTCGTTCCTGATTGATGTCCGTGCCAAAATGCAGGCGGGCAAAGGCGCGGGATATGCGCGTTGGGCGAAAGTCTTTAATCTGAAGCAGATGGCAAAAGCTATGATGTTCATGGAAGAGCATGGAATCAAGAACTATTCAGAGCTGAAAGAAAAGGCAGATGGAATTTCTGAAAAATGTGATGCGCTGCTGGAATCTGTAAAAGCAGATGAGGCACGGATGTCGGAAGTGTCAGTGCTGCGGAAGCATCTAATCAATTATGCCAAGACAAAAGATGTTTTTGCTGCGTATAAAGCATCCGGCTACGACCGGGAGTTCTATGAAGCCCATCGGGATATGCTGGCCTTGCGCAGCGCAGCAAAAAAGGCGTTTGATGCCTATAAGAAAGAGAACGGTTCGGACAAAAAGCTCCCGCGCATCAGCGAGCTGAACGCAGAGTATGCGATGCTTCTGGAACGAAAGAAAAGCTCCTATGCAGAGTACCGCAAGACCAAATCGGAAATGCAGGATTGGCTTGTGGCACAGAAAATCGTGCAGGAAATCCTGAAAGAGGACGAACAGAAGAAAGAGCAACTGCATGAGCAGGAAGTGCGGCAGGAAGAAGAAAATAGACAGAATAGCAGATGATGGAAAGCCCGGTGCAGTGTGAGTGTTATGCTCATGCTGCACCGGGCTTTTTTTCTTTGGCAGGAACTGCCGTTAAAGCATCCGGAACGGATGCGCAGCTCGATGCCGCAGGCAGCGTTCTATGGGGATTGGGGAGTTTCCCCAACAAGCAGAAAATCGCTTTCGTGTCACGAAAGCCCTGCTTGCAGAAGAGTGGATTCTAAAAAAATCGTTCAAAATTTGGAAGAACTTTCGATTGATTTTGTTCGTTTCTTGGAGTAGAATATAAATGAGAAATTTTAACTTGCTGCGAGTGACTTTAGACATCGAAAAAGAGGTTCCGTATGGATTTCATGACGATTAAGCAGGCTTCTGAAAAATGGGGCATCTGCACAAGGAGAGTACAGACATTATGCACAGAAGGGCGAATTGATGGTGCCGAGCGTTTAGGCCATCAGTGGGTCATTCCTATTAACGCCGAAAAGCCGAAGGATGCCAGAATCAAAAGCGGCAGATACATTAAAACAAAATCCGGAAATGGAGAGAACGAAGATGGAAAGAAAACCGTATAGTGCTGGAGCCGTGAAATTTTCGTTCTGGTTCATGGAATTTCGGAAAACCGTGCAGCTTTTGAGTGAGGGTAAGAGCTTTGCAGATATTAAAAAGTTGAATGAAGAGACAAACATCTATGGTGCACCGACAAAACTACGAGCGCAGCAGATTTATTCTACCGTAACAGCCCGTATCAAGACATTAGATGAAAGCTTTTATCCAATCTTTCTGAGCAGTGATCTTGCTACACAAAAATTATTTGTGCTGACTGCGGCTCTTTTGCATGACACGCTGTTCTTTGATTTTGTGTATGAAGTAGTGCGGGAAAAAATGATTCTTGGTTCCGATGAGCTGACGGATGCAGATATCCGGATATTTTTCAAGAATAAGCAGGAACAGAGTGAGAAAGTGGCTTCTCTTCAAGACTATACGCTGCACCGTCTCGGTTCCTGCTATAAGACACAGCTTTATGAAGCAGGAATTTTAGAAAGCAACCAGGCAAACAGCACAAGAAAAATACTGAAGCCAATTCTTGATATTGCATTTGAGCATTGGCTTTATGACCATGATCTTGGCATCATGGTAAAAACACTGACGGGGGTAAGATGAAATGGATTTAAGCCAAAGACTGGACGAGATGGAGCTTGCAATCCATAAGCCATCTTTCCGAAAAGGAACAGGCCGCGCAAATGAGGTCAACTATTGGGTGTTTGATTATCCACCGGAAAAGGAACTGGAAGTTCGGGAGCGCGTAGAGTATCTGAAAAATAAGAACGACCGGGGCGATGATGATTTTGAGCTTGTGGTCTTTGACCTGTATGATATCATCATTGACTTTTTGGAAAAGAAGAACTTCATGGAAAAGTGCTATGACTTTGAAAAAAAGCGAGGAATCGAGCGTATCGTCAAGGCAGTGACCAACTCCATGAAGGTAAATGACGATGACAGCCTGATCGTGCAATATATCAAAGAACATACGCCGGAGAATGCAGTCGTGTTCCTAACCGGCATCGGCAAGTGCTATCCGATTTTGCGCTCCCACAAGGTGCTTAACAACTTGCATCAGGCATTTGTGCGCTGCCCGGTCGTGATGTTCTTTCCGGGAACCTATAATGAACAGGAGCTGATCCTGTTCAATGAGATTAAAGACGATAACTATTACCGGGCATTCCGACTGGTAAAGTAATGGATGGAGGAAACAGTTATGCAGATCAAGGACATGTTCCGAAAGAAAATTGACCGTGAGATACAGGGCGTTATCATTGTCGGTCAGGGTGAAGAAACAAATGTAGCGCAGGAGCTGGAAGAGTACGTTGTGACCCGTGAGCTTCAGCGTCATTTTGCGGATTTCTTTGCAGCATATAAAAAAGGTATTCAGGGAACTACACCGAAAATGGGTGTCTGGATTTCCGGCTTCTTTGGAAGTGGTAAATCTCATTTCCTGAAAATCTTGTCCTATCTGCTTCAGAATAAACAGGTCGGAGACAAACATGCCATCGACTACTTCATTGAGGATCAGAAGATTACCAATCAGATGGTGCTGGCAGATATGCAGCTGGCGGCAAACACCCCATCGGACGTAATTCTTTTCAACATTGATTCCAAAAGCGATTCTAATGGCAAAGAAAATAAAGATGCCATTGTGAACGTATTCCTGAAGGTCTTCAATGAGATGCAGGGCTTCTGCGGTTCCATGCCTCACCTTGCTGACCTGGAGCGCAGGCTTTCCGAGGAAGGTCGTTTTGAGGAGTTTAAGGAAAAGTTTGAAGAAGAGTATGGAGATCCGTGGGAAAGCTCTCGCCAGGACTTCGATTTCATTCAGGATTCCGTTGTCGATGTTCTTTCTGACATGGATTTCATGAGCGAATCAGCTGCCCGTAACTGGTGCGAGAAAGCAACCGAGGGCTACCAGATCAGCATTGAGGATTTCGCCAAGCGTGTAAAGTCCTATATTGAGAAAAAAGGTAACAACCACCATGTGGTTTTCCTTGTAGATGAGATTGGCCAGTACATTGGTGATGATTCCAAACTGATGCTGAACCTTCAGACAGTGACGGAAGAACTGGGCAAGGAATGCATGGGCAAGGCTTGGGTAATCGTAACGAGCCAGCAGGATATCGACTCCATTACCAAGGTGAAGGGTAACGACTTCTCCAAGATTCAGGGACGTTTCGATACCCGTCTTTCTTTGTCCTCTGCCAATGTGGACGCTGTTATCAAAAAGCGTATTCTGGATAAGACTGAGACCGCAGCACAGAGCCTGCGTCTGCTCTATGACCAGAAAGCAACCATCATCAAAAATCTGATTGTCTTCAACGACGGTGTGGAGAAAAAACTGTACGCCAATGCAGAAGATTTTGCAGAGGTTTATCCTTTTGTTCCGTACCAGTTTAATTTGCTTGCCAGTGTGCTGACCAGTATCCGTACCCACGGTGCATCCGGCAAGCACCTGTCCGAAGGTGAACGTTCCATGCTGGCTCTGTTCAAAGAGTCTGCCATGCAGCTGATGGACGATGAGATGGGGGCAATCGTACCGTTCTATCGGTTCTATGATGCATTGGAGAACTTCCTCGACCACAGCCACAGCAGCGTGATCATCCGCGCTTATGACAACAGCTACATCAACCCGGAAAAGAAGGAAAAAGATGTCTTTGCCATCAATGTGTTGAAGACCCTTTTCCTGATTAAATATGTTCTGGAGATTGAAGCCAATGTGGACAACATCGTCAGCCTGATGATTACCAGCATTGACGATGATCGTATTTCTTTGAAGGCACAGGTGGAGGATGCACTGAAAGTGCTGATGCGCCAGATGCTGATCCAGAAGAATGGCTCCATCTATGTATTCCTGACCGATGAGGAACAGGAAATCAACAACGAAATCGAAAAAGAAAATGTGGAGATGCCGGAGGTCATCACGAAGATTGCGGAGATGATCTATGAGGACATTTTCTCCAGCAAGAAGTATCAGTATCCCAGCTTTGGTGGACGGTATGCGTTCTCCTTCAATCAGGCAGTGGATGACCGCCCCTATAAGGCAAACCAGAATTACGATATCGGCCTCCGTGTGCTGACCCCGTGGTATGAGGGCGGCACCGATGATGGTACGCTGCGCCTGCTCTCCGGCCAGGGCAAGGAAGTCCTTGTGGTTCTGCCGAACGATGATGCGTTCCTGACGGAAATGCGGGCATACTTAAAAATTGAGCGGTTCCTGCGCAAGAATACTTCTGTGCAGCTTGCCAAGTATGAGACCATTAAGGAAGCAAAGCGCGTGGAGATGCGGGAACGCAACGGTAACGCCAAGCTTTACCTGACGGAAGCGCTGAAAGAGGCTACCATTTATGTCAATGGCGATGTGCTGCACACTTCCGGCAAGGAAGTGACCAGCCGCATCAACGAGGCTATCGGAAGATTGGTGCAGACGGTTTACCACAAGCTGTCTTACATTGACGCAGCGATGGGCGAAGCAGACATCCGGAAGATGTTCAAGACCAGCAATCAGCTGTCGCTGGCACTGGGAGATACCGGAGAATCCAATGTTCACGCGCTGGATGATGTGCTGCAATTCGTGGCAGGTAACTCCCGGATGCACATGAAAACTTCTATGAAAACGATCAAGGATCGCTTTATGAAAGCACCCTATGGCTTTGTGGAAGATGACATCCATTGGCTGGTGGCACGTCTCTTTAAGCGTGGAGATCTGTCCTTTACGGTCAATGGTGAGAGCGTCAATCTGAACAACCGTTCCGAGGAAGAAATCATCGGCTACATCACGAAGAAGCAGTTCGTGGATAAGCTGCTGACGGAAGTGCGCGTCCGTGTGCCGGAAAACCAGAAAAAGGCCGTCCGCACCGTGATGAAAGAGCTGTTCAAGGTGGCACCGCCTGCCGATGACGAAGATACCATCATGAAGAACTTCCAGCATTACTGCGAGAATCGAATCACCGAGATTGAGCGGCTGGAACCGAAATATGAGAATTACACCTATCCTGGAAAAGAACTTCTGGAAAAGGGCAAGAAGCGGCTTTCCGCACTGGTGCAGATTCAGGCACCGCTGGAATTCTTTAAGACCGTATTTGACGAGCAGGACGATCTGATGGATTTTGGCGAGGACTATGAGCCTATCCGTGATTTCTTTGGCAGTGAACAGCTGACCATCTTCACTCGTGCGCTGGATATGCTGAATATCTACGAGGACAGCAAGACCTACATCGTGGATGCAGAACTGGAAGACGTGGTGGCCAAGATGCGCACCATTGTCCGGATGCCGAAGCCCTACAAGGAGATTCCGAAGCTGCCGGAGCTGCGCGAGAAGTTTATGAACTGCTATATGCGCATTCTGGAAGAGCAGGCAGAGCCGGTCAAAGATTCCATCAATCAGGATCGGAACCGTGTCTTTGAAGTGCTGAACACCAAGCCCTATAAGGATGCGAAGTTCAACCGTTATCTGGAACTCTTTAAGGAGATCATGGATGGTGCGGAGCACTGCAACAATGTTTCCACTCTGCGCAGTTATGCAGATAAGGCGGAGGCACTGAAGCTGCGCCTGCTCAACGAGATGAACGCAGAGGACATTCGCCTTGCGAAGGAGGCAGCGGCAAAGGCCGAGGCAGAGCGCAAGCGTCAGGAAGAAGAGGCGAAAAAGCGCGGCGAGACCGTGAAACCGGAAGAAAAGGTCGCAGAACCGCAGCCGGTATATAAGGTGCGCACCACGAAGAATGTTTCCATCAAGACGGTTGCCAAGACTGCATCGTGGCGGCTGGAGAGCAAGGATGATGTTGATAAATACCTTGCTGCATTGCGCGAAAACCTGCTGAAAGAGATGGACGAAGATACCATCGTCAACATTGAACTATAAATGACAGGAGGATTGGCTCCATGAACAAGACAGCCATAAAGAATTTTGCGATCTGGGCGCGGAATAAGCTGATTGCAGATGTCAGCTATGATGCCCGCCTGATCGGTATTACGGAGGACGGCATTGCAAAGCCGTTGCCGCAGAGCTTCGGCGGCACTCAGTTCTTCGATATCGGCACTGCAGAACCGTATTCGATTTCCGGCGAGGCCGTGCGGCAGCGTGACAAGCTGATAGAGGTCATCCAGCAGAAGGAAAAGGATACCGACTACAAAACCGCATATCAGTATGTGATCGAGGAGGTTGCCTATACATGGTTCAACCGCCTGATTGCGATCCGTTTCATGGAGGTCAACGACTATCTGCCTTCCCATATCCGGGTTCTTTCTTCCGAGAGCGGAAAGCTGGAGCCGGATCTGGTCACAACTCCGTTTGACGCAGAGCTTCCCTTCACTGCGGAGGAAGAGGCTCAGATTTTCCAGTTGAAGCAGGACAACAAGCTGGACGAAGTGTTCCGTATCCTGTTCCTGAAACAGTGCAACGCTCTGAACGAGATTCTGCCTGCTCTGTTTGAAAAGACAAAGAACTACACCGAGCTACTGCTCAGCTTGTCCGTTATTGACCAGGATGGCGTGGTCTATCATCTGATTCACGATATTCCGGAGGATGACTTCAACATCGAGCGCGGTGGTCAGGTGGAAATCATCGGCTGGTTGTACCAGTATTACAACACTGAGCCGAAGGCCGCTGCCTTTGCCAAGAACGGAAAGATTACCAAAGAGGAAATCCCTGCCGTAACCCAGCTGTTCACCCCGGACTGGATCGTTCGTTACATGGTGGAAAACAGCCTTGGCCGTCTGTGGGTGGAAGGACACCCGGACTGCGACCTGAAAGAAAACTGGAAATACTATCTGGAAGAGGCACAGCAGGAGCCAGAGGTGCAGGCAAAACTCTCGGAAATTCGTAAAGAGTACGCCGCTCTGAACCCGGAAGACATCAAGCTCATCGACCCCTGCATGGGTTCCGGCCATATCCTCGTATACGCCTTTGATGTGCTGATGCAGATTTACGAGAGTGCTGGTTACAGCCAGCGTGATGCTGCAAAGAGCATTCTGGAACATAACATCTACGGTTTGGACATTGATGACCGTGCCTATCAGCTGGCGTATTTTGCCGTGATGATGAAAGCACGGCAGTACAACCGTCGTATCCTCAACGGTGAGAACACCTGCCATGTCTATGCCATTCAGGAGAGCAACAGCATCAACCGTGCGCACCTGAAATATTTTGGCGCAGGGATGGACGATATTGAGAAGAATGCCGCTAAGATGCAGCTGGAAGGTTTGCTGGACACCCTGACCGATGCCAAGGAGTACGGCTCTATCCTGAATGTGGAGAGCTACAACTGGGATTTGCTGCGCCGGTTTGTGGCAGCGGAAGATACCGACGGTCAGATCAGCATGGACAGTGTGGGCGTGGAAGATACCGCCGAGCAGCTGAATCGGCTCATTGATATCGGCGAGACCATGGCGCGGAAATATTGGGTTACCTGTACGAATCCGCCGTATGCCGGAACAGGGGATTTGAACTCGAAGCTCAATAGTTATATTAAAAAACACTATGCAGATAGTAAGTCTGATATGTATGCTGTGTTTATTGAACGCTGTGCTCTGTTCACTAATGCAGTTGGCTTTCAGGCAATGATAACACAGCATTCTTGGATGTTCCAGTCAACATTTAAGAAGCTCCGTGAAAAAATACTCACAAAAAGCATTATCAATATGGTACATTTAGGCGCTCGTGCTTTTGACGAGATTGCTGGAGAAGTAGTGCAAACTACATCGTTTGTTTTGCAGGGTAAGTTGGTAGCAAATTATATTGCAAAATTCTCTCGACTGTTAAAGTATGCAGGAGAAGCTGAAAAGGAAAAACACTTTTTGCTTGGAGAAGATGAATATTCCACAATTCCGAGTAAATTCTTAACGTTACCTGACATGCAAATTGCATACTGGGTTAGTTCTAAAGTGATTGATTTGTTATCTTCTGAAGATTGTATTGCAAATTACGGAAGTGCACTTAGTGGACTTTCGACATCAGACAATGAACGATTTCTTAGGATTTGGGAGGAAGTATCATATAACAATATCTCTTTCAATTATGATTCTTGTGAAAGTACCTTGGATGGTAAATACAAGTGGGTCCCGCATAATAAGGGTGGCTCGTTCAGAAGATGGTATGGAAATCGCGATTATGTAGTTAACTGGAGAAATGATGGCGAGGAAATTAAAATTGCTGTTGTAAATAATCCTACAGATCCAGATACCACTTCTTGGTCGAGAAGAATCTTTAATTGGAATAAATTTTTCAAACAAGGTATAAGCTGGTCAGATGTAGCAACTGGTAAATTGGCATGTCGTTTTATACCTGCTGGCGCGATATTCAATGCAACGGGACCGACTTTTTTTGCTAATGATAGGAATAACGAGAAATACCTGCTTGCCCTTTTCAATAGTAATGTCTTTCAGGAATTTTTGAATTTGGTATGCCCAGGGTTGCACTACAATACTGGACCGATTAGTAAATTGCCGGTAATCTTCGCAAAGCAGGAGAAAATAACCGCGCATGCAGAATCAAACATTGAGATTTCTCGAAAAGACTGGGACTCTTTTGAGGCTTCTTGGGACTTTAAGAAGCACCCGTTGCTTCGCAATGTCTCCACGATTTCGGAGGCCTTTGCCCAGTGGCAGGTGGAATGCGATGATCGCTTTAACCGACTGAAAGCCAACGAAGAAGAGCTGAACCGCATTTTTATCGACATTTACGGTTTGCAGGATGAGCTGACCCCGGAAGTGGAGGACAAGGATGTGACCGTGCGCAAGGCGGACTTGCAGCGGGACATCAAGAGCCTGCTCAGCTATGCGGTGGGTTGTATGTTTGGCCGTTACTCTACCTATAAGGATGGCTTGCTTTTTGCTGGAGAACCGTATTCCTTGCAGGCATTTGTGGATAAGATGAACGACCGCCCTGGAACGATTTCTGATGAAGAGTTGGAACGCGCATACCGTAATGAAGGTGTTGTGGTCGATGAAATGTTCTTCCCGGATGCTGACAATGTTATCCCCATCACTGATGAAGAATATCTGGACGATGATATCGTTTCGCGCCTGTGTGCATGGCTGAAAGCGGTGTATGGTGCAGATACGCTGGAAGAAAACCTCGATTATATCGCAAAAGCCCTTGGCAATAAGGGCAGCACCAGCCGGGAGATTATCCGTAACTACTTCCTGAACGATTTCTTCAAGGATCACTGCCAGACCTATTCTGTTACCGGTTCCGGCAAGCGTCCGATCTACTGGCTGTTTGACAGCGGAAAGCAGAATGGTTTCAAGGCACTGGTTTACCTGCACCGCTATACGCCGGATACTATCGGTAACCTGCGTATCGACTACCTGCACAAGATGCAGCGTGTGTACGAATCCGAAATTAACCGGATGCAGGATATGATGGATCACAGCGGGAATGCCCGCGAGGTGGCAGCAGCCTCCAAGCGTAAGGATAAACTTGCCAAGCAGCTGAAGGAATGCCGAGAATATGATGAGAAGATCAGCCATCTGGCACTTTCCCGTATCGAGCTTGACCTTGATGACGGCGTAAAGGTCAACTACCGTAAGCTCCAGACTGCGCAGGATGGTAAGTTCTATGAGGTGCTGGCGGACAGCAAGAACATCATGGTGAAAGAAAAGAAATAAGAAGAACAGGAGGTGTTTGCAATGATTTTGTACCACGGAAGCAATGTTATCGTAGAACAGCCGAAACTTATCCGGCAAAATCGCTATCTGGACTTCGGTTTTGGATTTTACACCACCACTAACCGCGATCAGGCAGTGAACTTCGCTCAAAAGGTCACTGACCGCCGCAAAACAGGAGCTGCTACGCTGAATATCTATTCCGTAGAGGAAGCAGTGGCTTTTAAGGAGTGCAGTTTGCTGCGCTTTGACAGCCCAGATGAAGCGTGGCTGGATTTTGTAGCTGAGAACCGTCAGGGAACCTATCAGGGAAAGCAGCATGACCTGATTTATGGTGCTGTGGCAAATGATGATGTGTACCGCACCATTACCCTGTATATGACCGGAGTGTTGGATAAGGAACAAACACTGGCGGCACTCAAGATTCGGAAATTGTTCAACCAGCTGGTGTTTGCAACCGAGAAGTCCCTGCAATATTTGCATTTTGAAGGGAGGGAGCTTGTATGAACGAAGATCAGTTCAGCGCAATGCTTGCAATCATTGTGCCGCCCATCATCGAACAGATTACAAAAAATAGCAATGTGGATGATGAAAAAGCGATTTCCCGCTTTTATCAGTCCAAGCTCTATCAGGAACTTTCGGATGAAAAATCAAAATTGTGGCATTACAGCCCGATGACGCTGTATACCATGTATCAAGATGAACTTTTGACAGGCTCCTATGATTACCCGGAGGAGGCGTGAGCGATGAGCAAAGAATCCAATTTTTTGATTTATTGCATGGAGCGGTACCGTCATTTCAAAGGGCTTTCCGGTGCAGATGTGGCAAAGACTTTTGAAGAGTATGGCATCTATGGGTATATCACAAAATATTTTGAATCACTGCACACAATGGGGGACCATTGCATCGTGCAGGATATTGACGATTATATTAGCAGCATCACAGGCAACAACCGGATCAAGGCGTAACTGCCTGTATGATATTCCCCAAAGGGCGGAATCTATCAAGTAAAGGAAATTGATATGGCAGAATTGAACCTGAAACAAATTATAGACCGCCTGAATGCGGAATTT
>OHEP01000304.1_pt1 | contig 37030 bp, 38 predicted proteins | sample 1567271 | NCBI WGS metagenome assembly OHEP01 (sample SAMEA3879577, study PRJEB24766) | human gut metagenome | biome: human-associated habitat; feature: feces | place: USA | collected 1985/1987
CGGCGCGGGCGTTCAGCACAGGGGCCAGCTCATTTACACCTACGGCGTGTGCGAAGGCCGCATCCCGCTCGAACAGATGGTGCGGCTCCTTTCCGCCGGGCCCGCCCGGATATTCGGCATGGAGGGGCGCGGCGTGGTCGCGCCGGGCATGGCGGCGGATCTCGTCGTCTGGGATCCGGCATATGAAGGCCGCATCACGGACACCAATGCGGCGCACAACTGCGACAATTCTCCCTTTGCCGGGCTTGCCGTGCGCGGCCGTGCGCGTGAGGTCATCCTAAACGGTGAATGCGTCGTGGAGGACGGCGCGCTGACAGCCCCCGGGCACGGGCGATACCTTCCCCGGAAGAGGTATGGCAAATGCAGATGAAGCTCGGCTGCGTCCTGATGGCCGCGGGCGCGGCGCGGCGCTTTGGGGAAAACAAGCTCCTTGCGGAGTTCGCGGGCGCGCCGCTGTACGAGCGGGCGCTTGCCGCGATCCCGGCGGAGGAATTCGCGGGCGTGGCGGTCGTCTCCCATTATGAGGCGATCCTCTGTGCGGCGCGGCTGCGGGGCTTCGCGGCCGTGTACAACCCCGCGCCGGAGGACGGCGTGAGCCGCACTATCGCCCTTGGGATGGACGCGCTGCCGGGCATGGACGCGCTCCTGTTCCTCGTGGCAGATCAGCCGCTTTTGCGCCGGGAAAGCGTTGCCGCGCAAATCGCATTCTTTCGCTCGCATCCGCGGAATATCGTAGCCCTGGGGCATGGCGGGCGGCGCGGCAATCCCGTCGTTTTTCCAGAAGAATACTTCCCTGCGCTGCGGGCGCTCACAGGCGACGCGGGCGGGAGCGCCGTCATCCGCGGTGCTTTGGAGGCGCTCCTGCTGTTTGAAATCGCCGACCCGCTGGAGCTTGCGGACGTGGATACCGCTGAGACGCTGCAAGCGCTTTCCGGCATGAGCCGCTAGGGCGTTTTGGGAAGCGGCTTCTTGGCAAGGCAATCCCCCGTCAGCGCTAGCGCGCTGCCCCCCTTTTTGTAAAGGGGGCGTTTGGGAGTGGTGAACTCCAACGCTTTTCCGTACTCGGGCGGCGTATGAGAGCGCACAGAACAAAAGGCTCCTTTGGCAAAGGGGCGGAGCCGAGGCGCACCCCGCCCGCAGGCGGGGGCTTACGGCGCGTCTCCCGCGCCGTAAGTTCCTTGCTTGGGCGATGCAGCGAGGCGAAAGCCCAGTGAGCAAGGGAGCGCTAGGAAGCCGCTCCTGCGGCAACGCAGCGCGACCATTGCGAACTGTGGGGCTGTCATGGCGCAAGCCATGACTGAGGATTGTCCTTACCTGAGCGGCCATTGCAAACTGTGAACGTGTCCGCGCAGGCGGGCTGAGGATTGTCTTACACTTACCGCGCTGATTACGCCGCCCACGCCCCTGCTTCCCGGCAGCCTGAATGTTGGATTATGTTAGATTATATTTTTATGAAAGAAAGGGAGGATCTGTTATGGCCGGCACGACAATTCACGTTTATAAAGGGATCATTGTCCAGGCGCCGCGCCTCGGTGCGCTCGAGTGCGCCGAGGCCGCATATCTCGTCGCGGAGGGCGGCAGGATCGCGGGCGTGTTTGAAGAATTGCCCGGGAAATACCAGAACGCGGCGCTGGAGGATTTCGGGGATTGCCTGATCGTCCCCTCGTTCACGGATCTGCACCTGCATGCGCCACAATACTGCATGATGGGCATGGGGTTCGACCTGCCGCTGCTCGAATGGCTCAATGCGTACACCTTCAAAGAAGAGGCGCGCTTTGCGGACGTGGGCTTTGCCCGGACGGTATATGAGGCGCTCGCGGCGGAGCTCGTGCGGCGCGGCACGACACGCGTGTGCATGTTTTCGAGCCTGCACCGCGAAGGGACGCTGATCCTGATGGATGCGCTCGAACGGGCGGGCGTGACCGGCTATGTGGGCAAGGTGAACATGGACCGCAACAGCCCGGATTCCCTGCGCGAAACGTGCGAGGAATCGCTCGTGGAAACGCGCCGCTGGCTGGACGAGTGCGCCGGGCGCTTCCCACACGTCAAGCCCATCCTGACGCCACGCTTCACCCCTTCCTGTTCCGACACGTTGATGGAGGGGCTTGGCGCGCTCGCGGCGGAATACGGCCTGCCGGTACAATCCCACCTTTCGGAGAACGACGCGGAGATCGAATGGGTGCGGGAACTGCATCCGGACTGTGCGCAATACTGGGAGAGCTACGCGAAGTTTGGCCTTTGGAAGCAGGGGACGGTCATGGCGCACTGCGTGCACAGTGACGCGCGGGAGCGCGCGGCCATGCGCAGCGCGGGCGTATGGGTGGCGCACAGCCCGGATTCCAACACCAACCTGTATTCGGGCGTTGCGCCCGTGCGCAGGATGCTCAGCGAGGGGCTGCACGTTGCGCTTGCATCGGACGTTGCGGGCGGTGCGAAGCTTTCCATGCTGCACGTTGCGGGCGAGGCGATCCGCGCCTCCAAGTTGCGCTATTACTATAGCGGCAAGAGGCAGGACGAGGCGTTCCTCACCGTGCCGGAGGCGGTTTACCTTGCGACGAGCGCCGGGCAGCAGTATTTCGGAGCGGGCCCGGGCTTCCGCGCCGGCGACGCGCTGCACGCCGTGGTTCTGGACGACACGGCCTTCCCGCCCTCCCGTCCGCTCACGCCGGCCGAGCGCCTGGAGCGCCTGATCTATGCGGACGATGCCCACTCTATTCGCGCAGTGGTCAGCGAGGGGCGCAGGCTCATCTGAACGCGCAAAAGGAAGGCTTTATCCTTGACAAGCGCCCCCGGGCTTTGCTATAATACAAAAGCTACATCGGGAGAGATGTCCGAGTGGTTTATGGAGCCGGTCTTGAAAACCGGTGATGCTGCAAGGCACCGGGGGTTCGAATCCCTCTCTCTCCGCCAAATATGAGAATGCCCTCCGGGCATTGTCATATTCGGCGGCATCAGAGCGTCCGGCGCTCTTCCACGAATAACGCACCCGCGGAGAAGTACCCAAGTGGCTGTAAGGGGCTCCCCTGCTAAGGGAGTAGGCTGGGGTGACTGGCGCGAGGGTTCAAATCCCTCCTTCTCCGCCAAACCGTAAGTACGTGGTTGTCAGAAATTGGTACTTACAACAGGATGAAGACATAGTTTAATGCGACTAAGCTATGTCTTCTTTCTCGTTCTGAAGCAAATTTCCAATGAACCGATACTGGATATCAATTTGCTGCGTGCGATTCCCGTTCACCGAAACGGTTTCGGCAACGGTGATTGCGTCCACAAGCTTCATCACAATATCCCGGTTCAATCGCTCCAAGTTAACGTACTGGTCAATTAGCTCCAGCCAACTTGTGATCTCCTCCTTTTTGCTTTGGAAGCTTTCGATTTTTTCTGCTTGGAGCGTTATTTTTTGCTCCAAGCAATCCTGCTCCTGCAAATACTCATTGAGTAGGCTTTGAAAAACCGTTTGGGGGATCGCACCATTGCACTTATCCTCATAAAGCTGCCTGATATTGCGCTTAATCGTGTTAAGGCGATTCTCGCTCTCCCGCTGGCCTTTCATCAACTGGCTTAATTCATCGCCCTGCACCTTGTTCATCGTTTTTAGCAGCCGATTTGCCAGAGCCTCTCGCTCTTCTGTAGCCAACTGTGCATACAGCCTGATATCATTTAGCACAATTTGTTCAATGGTATCTTCCGCAACCAAATGCGTGGTACACGCTGCACGCCCACCGTTGTTATAGCGGCTACACCGATAGACCCCATTGGAGCCTTCTTTCGTGTCGCGGGACATGTACGCCAGTTTCGCTTTGCAGTCCGCACAAATCAGCAGCCCGGAGAATGTGCCAACGGTTTTTGTAGCCTTGGATCTACGCACGAAGATGCGCTCGTTGAGAATGCGTTCAACTCGCTCCCAGAGTTCTTTGCTGACAATAGGGTCATGCGTATCTTCAACGGTGATCCATAGATCCGGCGGAACCTGGCGGCGCTTTTTGTTTTTGAAAGAAATCACTTGACGCTTTCCTTGAACCATATTGCCAATGTAGACTTGGTTCCTTAGAATCTGCGTTATCGTGGCATGCCCCCAATAGTTGTGCTCGTCCGGCTTTGGCTTTTGGCCGTTTGTATGTTTTGCATGATAAAACCTTGGGGAGTCGATGCCTTCGCTTGTCAACTGATCTCCTATCATTCTGGCGCTCATCCCTGAGGCAAAATCGTTAAAGATTCGCCTTACAATCGGGGCAGACATATCATCAATGATCAACTGATGCTTGTCCTCCGGGGATTTTTTGTAGCCATACGGAGCTTGACTGCCTATAAACAGCCCCAACTGGGCGCTCTTTTTCTTTACCTGACGCACTTTCTTCGATATATCCCGCGGGTACCACTCATTTAGTACATTCTTAAACGGCGCTATATCATTTTCTTCATCGTGCATGGTGTCAAAGCCATCATTTACGGCAATAAACCGCACGCCATATTCAATGAAAAACTCCTCTGTATAGTAGCCAACCTTTGCGTAATTCCGCCCCAACCTCGAAAGGTCTTTTGTGATAACGCAGTTTATGTAGCCCCGTTTGATGTCTTTGAGCATCCGTTTGAAATCTGGCCGTTCAAAGTTCGTCCCGGAGAATCCGTCGCGTCCACGAAGAACGTGGTGTTGCGGAAACCATGCTCTGCCGCGTCCTTGGAGAGCAGGGCCTTCTGTTATTTAATTTCCGTCTAAATTTGGGCGGTAATAAGCGTCAGGAAATCCAGCGCCGGAAAGACGGAATTCCGGCGGTGCAGAGCGTCAGCTTATCCAGTCTCTGAAAATCCAATCCTGGATCATCCCATATAGGCGGTAGTCTTGATCCGCAGAAAACCAGATAAAATTGTTTCCGCACCTATTCGGGAAAATCCCGTTTAGGTGACTTGCGTAATGCGGACAGTTAGAATGGCGCTTTGGGGATAAAGAAGGGATTTACCCACCTAGCGACAAGTATTTAGAAAGCCAGTAAAATCAAGGTATTTTCGCTTCTAATTGTCCGCATAGGAGCCGTCTTTTCCGGTCACTGGCATTCTTCTGTTTCCGGTGTACCTTTGCCGCACAGAGTTTGCAATATTTCGCCCGGTTGGAGCCGGGAAGGAACGGCTGTCCACAGACCGCGCAGCGTTTCATATCCTCCCGGAACAGCAGTGCTGTTTCCAGCGGCTTATCCGAGGGGAGGACAGCCGTACGGAACCATTTGCACAACAGGGAGTAAGAAATACTTTGCACACAGACACATTCCTCTCCATCGTACAATGCGATACAGTTGCCATTGTCATAGTTGCAGCATTCATGTACCAGCTTTCTTGCCCGGCGGTACCGCTGGTAGCTCATAACAGGTATTTTGTTCTTTATATTCATCACCTCCTGACGGTCAAAAAATATCCCTTCACTATTCCGTTCATTTTTGGGGCAAAATAGGATGGCCTAAAACAAATTTGGAGCGAAATTTAAGCAAACAGAGAGGTTGCTGTGACTTTTCAGACACAAACAGCCTCTCTGGCGGATTATTTATTGAATTTGTACCCGACGCCCCGGACACTCGTAATGTAATCAGGAATGTCCGGCGCAACCTTGAGTTTCAGCTTGATTCTGCTCATAATGTTATGGATCGCACTGAGCATATTTTCAACCGAATCATAGTTATATCCCCATATATGGTCGGAGATCGTTTCAAATGTCATGACCCGCTTGCGATTGGTGATGAGAAGCTGAAACGCATTGAACTCCCTGGCAGTCAGGGGGATTTCCTGTCCGCGGACGAGTACTTTCCGCTCTTCCAGACAGAAAAACAAATCGTCTACTTGAATTTCAGTGAATGGAGGCACTTCCGGGGCTTGGGACTGCTGGTGTTTGGGAACCACCCTCACCGGAGCTTCCACACGTTTGTTTTTCCAGTCAAGCACATACTGTGTCAATGACCTTTGCTGTTGCTCGTTTAGCAGCGCGAACAGCTTTTCCCCAATCTGCCGCCCATTCTCGGATATATCCAGTACGGCTAATTTCCCGATAGTATCACCCGTTTTATTACGAAACAATACAAGATAGATTATTCTATTCAATAATTTGATTTTCCTTGAGCCATTCCTCCACATCCCCTGGCAGTCCACTCCCACCAGAATAATGTACAGACAATCCCTCGCCAAGTTCAGCATCTGGTGCCAGCTTTGCTATCGCTGTAAGGCTCTGTCCAAAACGACCGCTACCGTGACTGCAAAACGGCAGAATCAATTTCCCGGGAAAATCATACTCTTCCAAAAAAGAAGCTATCGGCATAGGGATAGATGCCCACCAATTCGGAAAACCGATCATCACAATGTCGTACTCATCCATGTTCTCCACATGTTCTGCGAGCTCCGGGCGAGTCTGCGCATTCTGATCCCGCTGTGCTTCCTCAAGTACAGTATTGTAATCGCTAGAATAAGGTTCCACACAAGTAATCTCAAACAGGTCAGCACCCGTCTGTGCCTGTATTTCCTCTGCAACACCTCTGGTATTGCCTCCTCATGAAAAATATGCAATCAAAATCCTACCGTTAGCTTCCGTCCTCTTATCTGTCTGACCTGACTGTACCATCCCATTTTCCCCCGCAACAGCCCCACGCACCAGACACAGCCCTAAATTGAAGCTGGCATCATCCGCCTCCAATGTTGCGCGGTAAGCGGAACGCATATTTTTAGCAAAATCATTCCAGCCTTCGCCCCGGTATACCTTCCGCTTTCTGCCCCGGTTGGGTCAGTTTCTCCGTCTGCCCCATAACTGCCATAGGTATCCCATACCCATTCGCTGACATTCCCGTGCATATTATAAAGCCCGTATCCATTCGGTGAAAAGCTGTCCACCGACACCGTTGTCTGCCGGTATTCACCGGGCTTCGTATCCAGATTCCCCTGGAAAAAATAATTTTCTTCAATCGGAGAGCCTTCACCCCATGTATCTCCCGGCTTACTGCCACCATGATTCAGGGAAAAAATCACAACAGCAATCACAGCAACCGGGATACAAAATGCCAGAACCGGTGTTAAGGGCTGCCCCCGCACACCGAAGCGGGGAATACTTTCCCTGAAACAGATTCCGCATCCAGCCAAAGTTAAGGATATGGTGCAGAATGAACAATAACACCATGCCGGTTCCAAGCCATTCATGTGCCTGTTGTCCCGTCAAAATTTCCGCCATAAGCACCGGAGGCAAAAGAATCATTGCCGCATCAATGATTCTTTTGATAAATGCTTTCAGTTTCACTTTGCCTCCACATCCAGTCCGAGACCATTGATCCAATCCACCATATCCTCACGGGAAGATGAACTGCTTAAACGCTCACCATCCAGCCATGTAGCGTCACCTGTGCTTAAACTCTGCATATTTCTTCCGCTGGAACCAATCCCGCTGCCGCCGGATGTGCAAAACGGAACAACCGTTTTTCCGGAGAAGTCATAGGCTTCCACAAAAGTATCCATAATGCGGGGTTCCTCGCCCCACCAGATCGGGAAAGCAAGAAACACAATCTCATACTGCTCCATATTTTCCACACTGCCGGAAATGGCAGGCCGGACATTTTTGTCATTCTGCTCTACCGTTGCCCTTGTATTACGGTCACTATAATTCAGATCATCGTCTGTATACGGTTCCTCCGGCACGATCTCGTACAGATCTGCCCCCATGGCATCTGCGGCATACTCAGCTAACGTCTTTGTTGTTCCTGTTGCGGAGAAATAAGCCACCAGCACCTTGCTATTTTCTTTCTCCGTTTCTTCTGTATCTGTCGGTTCTACCACAGGGGCATCCTGTTCCCCGGTCGGCCTCGCAGCACTGGTATCCAGACTCTCATCCGTTTCCGCCTGCTGTGAAGCTGTCGTTTCCGGCGTATCAGGCTTTCCATCTGTTTCCTGACTTCCACTGGAAGAACCACAGGCTGTAAGGCAGACCAGTATTGCCATCATGCATACAATTCCAATCATATTCCTAAATTTTTTCATAATACAAAACCTCCTGAAATTTTATGCTTTTTCATAGCATCAAATTTACCAGCATCCCGGAAAGCGGAAAAAAAGAAATCCATTTTTTCATCGCCATCCTCCATTATTTCAGCAGAGAATACACTTCATCCGTAACAGGCTCCAGCCATTCATTGGAACCGTTCTCTCCAGGGACCTCCACTGCCAGATGGGAGAACCAGCTATCCTTTGCCGCACCATGCCAGTGCTTTACACCGACCGGGATATTGACCACATCCCCCGGATGAAGCTCCTGCGCTTCTTTTCCTTCTTCCTGATAATACCCACGCCCTGCGACACAGACCAGAATCTGGCCGCCGCCCTTGTCGGCATGGTGGATATGCCAGTTATTGCGGCACCCCGGCTCAAAGGTCACATTAAAAATCCCAACCTGTGATGTGGAAAGCGGGGCAAGATAGCTCTGTCCGGTAAAATACTGCGCAAAGCCGTCATTCGGCGCACCAATCGGGAATACCATCTGCACCGCATGGGCAGCTTTGGCATCTTCTCCCACAGTTTCCTCTTTCCACACGTCCTTCGCCAACCGGAACACCGCCCAGCCCTTCGGCCATCCCACATAAAAAGCGGCATGGGTAATGATTGCCGCGGCCTCAGCCCTCGTCACGCCATGTGCCTTTGCATTTTCCAGATGATAAACCAGCGAAGAATCCGTAATGCCCGAAGCCATCAGCGCAACCATCGTCACAATGCAGCGAGTTTTCAGGTCAATATCCTGATTATTCCAGTTCTCCCCGAACAGTACGTCATCATTGTAATGTGCAAACTCCGGTGCAAAATCACCAAGTTGCATCTTTCCAGCTGTCTGTACAATTTTCTCCATTTTCTTATCCTCCTTCATTTATACAACATTTCCTGCTTTTTGTTTGCCATTCTGCGCCATGACACCCGCAAGGGCATGGGGAACATACAGCTCTTCCAGATAACTAATCTCATCTTCCGTCAATTCCAGATCCACCGCTTTTACTGCGCCATCTACATGGGAGAATTTCGTTGCTCCCACCACGGGGCTTGTCACCTTTGTCAGAAGCCATGCAAGGGAAACCTCCGCCATAGAAACTCCGCGGTTTTCTGCAATTTCTTCCACACGCCTGATTATTTTTCCATCAGCCTCTGCCGTAGCATCATATTTGAACCGTGCATAGGAATCCTCTTCCAGCCGCTTTGAAGTTTCTCCGGGATGGCGGGACAGCCTCCCGCTTGCCAGCGCGCTGTATGGCGTCATGGCAATCCCCTCTGAATAGCAGAAAGGCGCCATTTCCCGTTCTTCCTCACGGGCAATCAGATTATAATGCCCCTGGATAGATACAAACTCCGCGAATCCCTGTGACCTTGCGTAATAATTCGCTTTGGCAAGCTGCCATGCAAAACAGTTGGATATTCCAATATAACGGGCTTTTCCTGCCTTTACGACATGATTCAGCCCTTCCATGATCTCCTCCATCGGGGTATGGTAATCCCACATATGGTAAATATAAAGATCAACAAAATCCATGCCGAGATTTTCAAGGCTCTTATTGATGTAATTTTCAATGTGCTGCTGCCCGCTGATACCTGAATCAATTTCCTCCTGCGTTCGTGGAGTGAATTTTGTGGCAATCACATATTCATCGCGCCTTGCAAAGTCCCGGAGCGCCTTTCCGACAAACTGCTCACTGGTTCCATTCTGGTAGACAATGGCTGTATCATAGAAATTAATGCCAAGTTCCAAACCGTGTTTTATGATTTCCCTCGTCTGATTTTCATCTACTGTCCAGCTATGCTGTCCGGTAGCCGCATTGCCAAACCCCATGCACCCCATACAAATACGGGATACTTTTAAATCTGATTTCCCTAATTTTACATATTTCATTTTCAAAGTTCTCCTTACAATATCGTTTCCACCCATCTCCGTAAGTCATCTACACGATTTGCCCCATTCAATATCTTCCCCTCGACAATGGCTGTATCTGCCGCAACAGAACCCTTCAACCCGGCCGCCGTTTTTCCGAATCTGCTGCCGCCGGAAGTGGCAAACAGTATAATCCTCTTTCCGGAAAAATCATAACTTTCCAGAAAGCTGTTGACAATGGTCGGAGCCACATACCACCAGATCGGGAATCCCAGGAAGATGGTATCATACTGTGATATTTCAGCATCGGTATCCGCAATGGCCGGACGGCTGGACTTATCGTTCATCTCCACGCTGCTGCGGGATTTCTTATCCATCCAGTTTAAGTCGTCCTTTGTATACGGCACTGCGGGCTTAATCTCATAAAGGTCAGCACCCGCTGCCTGTGCCAGCTCCTTTGCAACACGCGCCGTTGTCCCGCTGGCGCTGAAATATGCTACCAATGCTTTTCCCATATTCGTTCTTCTCCTTTACAATGATTTTCCAAGCTGATAGGCTTCTTCCATATGCCGGCTATTTTTCGTCATGGAAGGATTGCCACAACCGGTCCCTAAAATCTGTCCACAGTCCGTGAAGTTCATGTATCGGCACAGCTTTTTGTAATGCTCCGCAAGGTAAGGCATCACATCCCGTCAGAATCCCATGCGGCGGTAATCAGCGCCGTTTTCAAATGCTTCGAGGAGAGCTTCATCGTGTAGCTGTAAAAGCGGTCAATGACCATTTTAAGCTGCGCTGACATTCCGAAGTAGTAGACGGGCGTAACAAATACTGCCTTGTCCGCAGAGAGCAGTGCATCCCTGATCTGGAAGTACCTGCGCCATAGGCATATGCCGTATCCCAAAGGTTCAGGCCGTTTGCCATTGCCGTGTCAAAAATTGGCTGAAGATTCTGCGCTGTAAAGTTATTCCCAAAGGTTCCATCGTTGCCCCAGGCCCAGGCGCCAAGCGCGATTTTCGGTAATTTCATTTCTACACGCATTGTAAAGCCCTCCTTTATTTGTTCAATAGCCTGCTCACGCAATTGAATGTAATTTCATAGATTGTCATAAATACATAATTGGTATTGGCTTCTTCCATCGCCGCCCGCTGCTTTTCAGTGACGAAGGTATAGGGGTAGATACCAAACATGAACGGGAAGAAGATATAGATAAAATTCTGCTTCTCTGAAACTGTCATTTCTGGCAAATACTTATTGAGACAGTCCATAACCGTGCGGATGGATTCCCCATATACGACTTTAAATGCCGTTAAATGTTCTGGCCGGCTGCCGGTCTCCATGTCGTAGTGGTTCATGGATAAAATCTTTAAAAGCTGGGCGCGTTCCTCCAAAGAGTGGGCCAGCATAGCGGCAAATTCATTCTTACTCATCCGCTCATGCTGCTCCATCGCTTTTTGTAAATAGGCAATCCATAGTTCATACTCACGTTTCAGCAGTGCCAGGAAGATTTCCTCCTTCGTCTGAAAATAATTATAAATTGAAGTTCGGGTAAAACTGGTGACATTCCCAATTTCCTTGATCGTAATCTCCTTAAAACCCATGGTCTTGTAAAGCTCTTCACAGGCATCAATAATTTCCTCCCTGCGGGCATTGGTTAAATCTGGTGATCCTTTTGGCATAGGCGTATCTCCTTATTTCTCCGGTGCTTTTTTGAAAGACAGGCACTTTCCAATCACCTCACCGGTTTTCAAATATTGATAAGTAGGAAATTCAAACAGCACCGGCTTTAAGGTGCTATAATCAATCTTACCCTGCGCATTCAAATGTTCTTCTTCCACATAAGTGCCGTTAATTGTGCAGATGAAGTTCTCAAAATTGGGACTGTTGTAGACATCCACCACACTGCACTCCATCGTCAGGGGGGACTTGCGAATCATCGGCGTCCCCGTTTCCCCAAGATCATATTCAAACATATCGGACTTATCCACTTTTGCCCCGCTGACAGAACCAGAATAATCCGCCTGTGGCAAAATACCCTCATCCACAATATTGATGGAAAGCTTCTTTGTCTCCTTGATGCAGCCATTGATAAAATGCGGTGCGGCAAGGCTTACCAGAACACGGTCATGGCCAATGATGCCAACGTGCGCCACCAGTGTCCATGTAGGTTTATCCCCGTTCATTGCACCGATGACAGTCGCCGGAGTAGGGTATAAGGCCAATTGTGATCCTATATTTTTTTTCATGTCTATATCCTCCTGCTTGTTTTATATTCTGACACCGTGTCGCTATATGCATTATATGCCATCGCTGACATCGTGTCAATATATTTCCCAAAATTTAATGACTTACACGAAAGCGTTACAAACACATTTTGATTTTTCCTACAGTTGGCTGCTTTTCTACATTTAAAAGAAGGCTTCCTCTGCGTTCTATACGATGAAATGGATCGTGAGGAGGGCGAGCTTTTATTGCTGCATGATGCAGAGTTGCTGTCCGCGGGCGCCTTAGAAACGCTTGCTTCAAGTTTTCGCAGCCATGCGGATGGATTGTGCGCCGCGCTGGAAGAAGCAAGGGACATTGTTCATCGATTGGACGATTGGCAAGAACAGGCTTGCCGCAAATAATGTTTACAAAGAAATTACAATGATGAATTCCGCAAGATAGACGGTACAAACAGCCGTTATGTTATAATAAGGCTAACCATATACTGTGCGGAGGTGTACGAATGGTAAAAAACCGAATTTTAGTCGTAGAGGACGATCTGGATATATCCGAAATCATCACCCTTAACCTCCAATACTCTGAATATGAGTATGTAGCCTTAGATGACGGGATGAAAACAATAGATTATCTAAAAAAGGATCACTCCTTTGATCTCGCTATACTGGACATTATGCTACCGGGTATAGACGGCTTCGCCCTCATGGAATACATGCGCAGGTACAATATCCCGGTGCTTTACCTGACCGCAAAAGCGGACGTAGGCTCAAAAATCAAGGGACTGCGCGACGGAGCAGAGGACTACTTGGTAAAGCCTTTTGAAGTACTTGAGCTTCTTGTACGGATTGAAAAGGTATTAGAACGTACTGGTAAATTGAATAAAATACTGAGATACAACAATATCGAAATCAACGAGGAGACGCGGACGGTAACGCTCGATGGAGAGATCATTGTATTGCAACCCATCGAATATGACCTTATCGTTGCACTCATACGGCATAAGAATTGTACTCTCTCCCGTGAGCGTCTGCTCTCGGAGATTTGGGGCTTTGATTATACGGGTGCTACCCGTACGGTGGACACCCACATTTCCAGTCTGCGGCGGAAGCTAAATCTTGCCGGTGCGCTCATTTCTGTACCAAAGGTCGGCTATCGTCTGGAGAAGGATTAAAAAATGAAGTTGCGCACAAAACTTACGCTAATAACAACACTGATCGTTATAGTTTCCATCAATATTAGCGCCATCCTTATCACCAGCTTTGCAAAGCAAAATGTAACGCAAAATATTGTTGATACAGGGATAAGTAATTTTGAGGCATTTTACAACAGCTTTCTGATAAAAGAACGCCAAAATGAGTGGGAGAAGCACCCCGCATCTACGCGAAGCTACTTGCGATACATATTTTATGAAGTCCCCGGTTACGGCGAATATATTTTGCAACAGAATGATAATATAATCAGCAACAACACAGGAATAGATGGCCTAAAGGTATTAAATGCCGTTAATAGTACAAAAGTGGATGTTACCGGGCTTGAAACGCCATTACACCATGCGTCTTATGTAATAAATAAGGAGCATTACTTCATCGCTTCTGCCGATATTCTTATCAACGGCGAAAACTATGCGCTCTGCCTCGTTCGCAACGTGACGGATGCCATGAACGGCATAAGCCGACTTGCCGCAGAATGCGCCATCGCCGGCACAGCCATCATCATTTTGGCGGCAACGCTCGTATTATGGCTCACCAGGCGATCTTTGAAGCCGATAGAAGGACTTGAGCGGGGTGCGATGCAAATTGCCGAAGGTAGCTACGAAAAACGCATTGCCATTGAGGGACATGACGAGATAGCGGCGCTTGCGGAACGCTTTAACCGCATGGCGGAGGCCATTTCGGAAAAGATAGCCGAACTCAGCGAGAGGGCGGAGCGGCAAAGGATGTTCATAAGCGGGCTTTCCCATGAAATGAAAACCCCTGTAACATCCATCATGGCAAGGGCGGAAACTCTACTTCTGCGCGACATCTCTGATATTGACAGAAAACACTCATTAGAGCGAATCTACGATCAATGCGCGTGGCTGGAACGGTTTTCCGGCAAGCTGATGGCGCTTACCATGCTTGAAAGCAACATGGAAAAAAAGCCGGAAAGTGTGGCGGAACTGTTTGACGTGGTGAGGGAAACGGTATCCGCCTCTCTTGAAGAAAAGGACATCTCTCTCATCAGCGATTGCAGAATCAATACGTTGCCCATGGATGTGGATTTAATGCGTTCGGCTCTTGTAAACCTGATCGAAAACGCAAAACGGGCCAGCAGCAATGGCTCCGTCGTAGAGCTGTTGGCCTATGATAACCTGATTGAGGTCAAGGATCACGGCTGCGGCATACCGGAAGCTGAGGTTGCGCGTGTGACGGAACCATTTTACATGGCTGACAAGTCCCGCAGCAAAAAGAATGGAGGCATTGGCCTTGGATTGACGTTGGTTGAGCGTATAGTGGAGGCCCACAGCATAACGATGGCAATCAGCAGCGAGATGAATACGGGAACATCTGTCAAACTGATATGGGACAATATTAACAACTAAATTACATTTACTTGACAACTCTGCTCCTTGCATATGCGACAATAGTTATAGCATCAGGAAAGGATAAAACTAAAATGAAGCAAAAAGCAGCCATAATAGCGGCAGCAGCCATAGTTGCATTACTCTTTAGCGGCTGCCAGCCCACGCCGGCAGAGGAATATGTCGTGAAAAAAGATACTGAACGCATGTTGGAACAGGCCGGTATGACGGAAGATGGAACGGCGGTATCTGCCCTTGGCATCTCCAGAGGGAAGTATATTTATGAAGCCATCGATACAAGCGAGCGGCTGCATATAAAGGCGGACGCCAAAGTAATCGTACCGGAAGTAGAGCAGCTTCCCGTGGCAAGAGTAAGCAAGGGACGGTTCACGAACCGGGATGTGGAAAATCTTAGCCGCCTCCTTGGCGCAGGCGGCATCCCCGTCTCTCTGGATACGCCCTTTCCTAAAGAGTATTACCGACCACAGCTCAATCATCTTATAGAGATGCGCCAAAATGGGAGATTGGATAAATACGCCTCTATGGAGGAGCTGGATAATGCCATAAGAGAACTCATGGACAAGATAGAGCAAGCACCGGAAACTGCGCAGGCCATAGAGCACGACCTATCCTTTACGCCTATGGAAAACGGAGATGAAACGATAAACCTTCGCTGGATGCGAAATAACGCCGTATTGGCCTCCTTATCCGTAGTAAACGATGAGCAGGGTGCCGGAGGCTATGCCGAATATCTAAGGGATGTTACCCGAAGGGCGGAGTTTTCCACGCTGACGGCCCAGGGCCTTTCGGTAACGCTTAACTATGAGCAGACCCAGAACCCGAATTTTAAGAAACCTGCTATCAGCGAGACGGATGCCATGAACATGGCGCAAGCGGCGATAGACGGATTGGAACTGAAGGACTTTGTGTGCACGGGCAAGCGCATGGCTGCATTGTACAACTCCACGGTAGCCGGTGAAGATGGAGAACGTCAGGGATTATACGAATTCATGTTTACCCGCAGCGTCAACGGAGCAGCCATCACCTATACAAACGAGGACATAGCTGCCGATCCGGGCAGAACCGACGTTGCCGCCAAGCCATGGCTGTATGAAAAAGTCCGTATTTTTATCGACAGTGAAGGGATATTCGCCCTCGTGTGGAATGCGCCTCATGTGCTGGAGACGGTAGAGTATAAGGCTGTTTCCCTTCTGCCCTTTGAAAAGATAAAGGGCATATTTGAAAGTATGATCGTGGTAAAAAACAAACAGGTGGAGGATGGGACGCTGCTGTATGATAAAAATATTACAGTAACCGAGATTCGTCTGGGCCTTATGCGCATCATTGAAAAGGATAACAACGATACTGCCTATCTTGTGCCTGTTTGGGACTTTTTCGGCACATATGACAGCGATGGAGGAACGCTGGTTATAGGTAAAGATGGCTATGAGACCCTTTTGACCATAAATGCCGTGGATGGAAGCGTGATAGACCGCTCTCTGGGCTACTGAACATGAAAGGAGAAGCGATTATGAAAAAAGCCGTCATATCTCTTTTACTCTGTGCTGTTATGTTGTTAACCGCCGCCTGCAGGCAGGAGGTGGTTTCCCCTGTCTCGGTCTCACCGGAACCGCAGACGAAAATAGTTATGCCCGACCAGGCCGGTGCGTCCGATCCAACGCCCACTTCGGTCAGTGGTTGGGATACAAACAGTAGGCTGCTCTCTGAAATGAACCCTGCGCCCTTTGAAAGGATAGAGGCTCCCTCTCACGTTTTGGAGGAGGTAGCTTATGAGAAGCTAAAGGTGATATGGGATGCGGACGTGACTATGCTGGAGGCCGGGGCGTATGCCGTCATGAGGGTACAAAAGCGCGAACTTTCAAAAGATGAGATGTTTTCCGTGATCGAAGACCTAACAGGCACGGCAAAAGATATTTACACCTCATGGACAATGAGCCGGGGCGAAGTGCAGGCCCTGTTTGAGGAAGCGGCTGCCTATGAGGGGACGGAGCGGCTGCCTAAAGAATATCTCAGGAATCTGAAAACCTGCTAGAAAACGCCCCAGAGCGCGGTGAAAATATCCCAGCAGACAAAGATAAGTTGGACACATATTCTTCCCTATATGTTCCGGTAGACGGCGGAACCGCGGCCCAATTCGCTCTTTCAGACGGATCCCTCTATTATGTGAGGGATATGCACACGGAGGCATATCCGCAATGGGACATGACGGAAAGCCAGTTTGACTCCAGCTATGAGACGAAAAGCCATTTTGAATGGAAGAAGCCGGGAGAACCAGAACTGTCAAAGGAAGCGGCCCTGGCGATAGCGGAAGAATTCCTCAGAGAAATGGGTGTGGAACTTGCCGTAAAGGAAGCGGCTCCTTGCAGCATTTTGCGCAATAATGTGGATAAACGTACCGGATGGGCATTTACCTTTACCCGCGAAGTGGCCGGCCTGCGCTTTCTGGATGAGAGGTTTAGTTCCTACAGCGTGGGAAATGGGGATTCTGCGCCCAAGTATATGTCCGGTTGGGGGCAGGAAATCGCCACGGTTATGGTGGATAAGGCAGGAATAGCAAAACTGAAGGTCACGGGACTTTCTGCAAATGCACAAACGGTTATGGAATCGGTGACGCTGCTGGCCTTTGACGGACTAAAAGGCGTGATTTCCGATACCCTGAACCGGCAGTATAGCCCTTCCGAGCTGACTTATGACATAACGGTGACTTCTATTTCCCTGGGCACGAGCCTCATATCCGAGATGAATGCGCCGGGTACAGGCTACTATGTCCCCTCCTGGTTCGTTACGTACAGCTTAAAGGGTATGGAAAGTGCACCCCGGACGATCATATTTGCTGCTGCGGACGGCAGCTATATTGAGCCGAGGGCTTACTATGAAGATATATAGTAGCATCCGCCAGGAAAAATAACTATACTTTATCAGAGCAGACTCTCTTGTAATCAGCAGGCATGAGTGCATGGAAAACCGCCATGTCTGCTTTCTTATTGCCCAAAACGGCTCGAAATTACAACTTGATTACAATTTGATGAATACTTGTTGATCGCCGTTATGTGAAAATGAAGCCAATGGTACATGGGAGGAGCGCCATATATCTGCGCCCTAAAAATCCGGAAAGGAGGATAACCCAATGGCAAAAGCGATACTCTCAAATCTCAGACAAGCGCTGATAAATAAAGGCTTTCATGTAAGCTTGATTGGCGTAGTGCTCGTTATCTTCCTTTCATCGGTTCAGGATATGCTGTCAGCCTTTCGCTCGGAGGAGCTTCTCTCAAACGGCTTCCACGATATGTTGATTTCAAACGCACTCACGGCAGACGGTATGATGCTTGCTCTGCCCATCTTGTCGGCGTTGCCGTATACCGCCTCCTTCATCGACGACGTAAAGAGCGGCTTCATCAAGGAATACCTGCCCCGCACCACGGTTACGAGATATATCGTAGGCAAGGCCGTAGCCTGCGCCGTTTCCGGTGGGCTGGTGCTTGCGGTCGGAATCCTCATCGCCTACGGCTTTGCAGCGCTGCTATTTCTGCCCATGGAGGCTTACCCGCAGCCGGGCGCGGAGATTCCGAACTATTTGGGGCGGCTCATGGAGACGGCGCTTATGTTCTTTGCCTCCGGCGCTTTCTGGTCGCTGACGGGCATGACCTTTGCCACCCTCACAAACAGCAGATACATGGCATACGCTTCGCCCTTCGTGCTGTTCTATGTGCTCATCATCCTGTACGAACGGTACTTTGACAAGCTGTTCGTGCTGTACCCCCGGGAATGGCTGAATCCGTCCTCCCGCTGGATGTTTGGCAGGATCGGCGTGGCGGTGCTGCTCATCGAATTCAGCGTGCTCATGGCCCTCGCCTTTGCATACGCCGCGAAAAGGAGGCTTGGGCGCATATGAAGCTGAAACAGATCATGGCTGTAACGAAATACAACTTCCGCCAGTGGCACAGGAACCCGCGCATCGTTATCACCTTCTGCCTGGCCTTCGTGCTGTGCTTTTTACTCTCCGACAAGGCGGTGAAGTTTGCAAAGCAATACGATACCACCATGCAGCTTGTGGAAGCGTTTGTGTGGACCTTCGGGGACAGCAATTCAATACTTCTTTCCTCCCTGCTGCTTCTGCTGCTCTTTGCGGATATGCCGTTCATATCGAACGGCACGCCCTTTTATCTTATGCGGATCGACCGCAAGACCTGGGTGGCAGGGCAGGCGGTATATATCGTCATCGCTACAGGCATCTACCTGCTGTTCATATTGATCGCCACCTCCCTCGTGTGCATGACACAGAGCTTTGCAGGCAATATGTGGTCTGAAACCGCGGCCATCCTTGGCTATTCCGGCGCAGGGCAAAAGGTAGCCCTTCCGGCGCTGGTAAAAACGCTGGAGATGAGCCGCCCGTATGAATGTATGGGTGCGATCTTCCTGCTCATGCTGTTGTATACCCTGCTCATGGTTTTTGTCATGCTGCTGTTTAACCTCAAAAAAGGGCAGCTTGCGGGGGTGGCCGGCGTGTTCGCCTTCAGCCTGTTCGGGTTCCTGCTAAACCCACAGACCATCAAGGCCATCTTTCAGCTGCCCGATGAACTGATGTACAAGGCCAACGTGGCGGTAGGGTGGCTGTCACCGCTCAATCACGCCACCTACCATATGCACAACTTCGGATATGACCTGCTGCCCCGCTTGTGGCAAACCTATTTGATATTTGTAATACTCATCGCCCTGTGTTTCTTCCTGTCGCTTCGGGCGGTGAGAAAATATAACTTTAACTTTACCGGAACGGAGGGCTAAAAATGGAAATAGCCATCAGCGTTCAGAATGTTTCAAAAGATTTTGGACAGGAGCGCGTATTAAAAAGCGTCTCCCGCGAATTTGAAAAAGGAAAGATCCACGGCATTGTCGGCAACAACGGCAGCGGCAAGACGGTGCTCATGAAATGCATCTGCGGCTTCCTTATTCCGACGGAGGGAACGGTGATCGTAAACGGCAAGCGCGTGGGAAAGGATGTGGACTTCCCGCCAGACCTTGGCATCATCATCGAAACGCCGGGGTTTCTTCCAGGCGTCACGGGCGTGAAAAACCTTGAGATACTGGCGTCGCTGAATAAGAAGATCGGACTTTCTGAGATTGCCGACGCTATTCGTCGGGTAGGGCTCGACCCCCGCATGAAAAAGCCCGTGGGCAAATACTCCCTGGGTATGCGGCAGCGGCTGGGCATCGCGCAGGCGATTATGGAAAACCCGAACCTGCTGATTTTAGATGAGCCGCTGAACGGCCTCGACAAGCACGGCGTCGCTGAAATGCGAAAGCTCATAAAGGGGCTGAAAAGCGAAGGCAAGACCGTATTGCTTGCCAGCCATAATCAGGGCGATATAGACGAGCTGTGCGATACGGTGTGTGAAATGGACGCGGGCGTCATGACGATCATTCGGGAGGGATAAACTATGAAACGGATCTTTGCGCTGATACTTGCATTTGCGCTGCTGCTGCCCGGGCTGGCTCTGGCGGAGGGGGAAACCCCGCCTGCATCGCCTGTGGCTGAACCTACGCCGGACGCTGAACCGACAGCCTCTCCGCCGCCGACGCCCACGCCCACGCCGGTTGTGGATCAGCTTATCATAGATAGCTATACCCTGTACAATGGCATGGACAAAACCTATCAACAGGGTTATGTGCCAAGGATCGTCAATGGCAGGGCTTATATCATACTGCCTCTTCTTGGCAAAACATATGACGGCAAAGTGACCGTTACCGCCGACCTCGGCGCAACAACAAACAGCCCCTTTGTGTTTGGCAACTATTCACAGACAGTGGGCGCAGGGTGGGGCGCTTATGTCTTTCTGATTGAAATCCCGCTCGTAAGCGAACGCATAAACGGTTCCTACCCCGTAACGCTGAAAGCCGACTATCTGGATGTGCTTGGCAATCAGGCACAGCAGACGTTCACCGTATATGTGACGGTAACGGACGGAAAGAACCCGCCCGATCCCAACGCGCAGCCGCCTAAGGAGGCCGTTGAAAAGCCGGAGCTGTTTATTTCCGCCTGCGCAGTGAGCCCGCAGACGGTGGGCGGCGAAGAACAAATGACGGTAAATCTTACCATTGAGAACATCGGCGCGATCCGCGCCCGGTCGGTGCGCCTTTCCTGCGGCAGTGGCGCTGTCCCTGGGCCTCTACTTTGCTGAGCGCAGCCGCGGGGCATTCCGGGGGCATTTCATCGAGTTCTCCCGAACGCCCAGGCTCATCGAAATCAAGGGGGACAGCTTCGCGGACAGGCTCCGCTACATCGCTTCCTTCAATGAGGTAGCCAACACCAATCTGGAAGCGGTATTCGAGCTAATCCTCCGGACGGCGGTGAAACACCGCGTCCACCAGTCGGAGTTGCCTGCCACTCTCTATATCATATCGGATATGGAGTTTGACGCCTGCATCGAAGGAGGCGGCGTGACCAACTTTGAAAACGCGAAAACCCGCTTTGCACAGCACGGCTATGCGCTACCCCAGGTGGTATTCTGGAACGTGGCCAGCCGAAACCGCCAGCAGCCAGTCACCATGAATGAGCAGGGCGCAGCGCTCATCAGCGGCTGCTCTCCCCGGATCTTCCGGATGCTCTCGGCGGGCGTCCTTACCCCCTGCGCCTTCATGATGGAGACCCTCATGGGAAATCGATATGCCTGCATTGGGGCATAGGAATAGGAGAGATTGCAATGATTGAAATACAGGGTACCTGCAACACCGCCCGCTGCTACTGCGATACGATGGATGAAAGGGCGGCGGCCCAGATCAAAGCCGTCTGCGACCAGGAGGCTTTTCGGGAGAACAAGATCCGCATCATGCCGGACGTGCATGCGGGCATGGGCTGCACCATCGGCACTACCATGACCATCACCGACAAGATCGTCCCCGGCATGGTAGGGGTGGACATCGGCTGCGGCATGGAGACGGTGCGGATCACGGAACAAGCCCCGGACTTTTCCAAGCTGGACGCCCTGATCCGCCGGGAGATTCCTTCCGGCCGGGATGTGCGAAAAACGCCCCATTCCCTCCACGCGGAGATCGAGCTGGAGGCGCTGCGCTGCGCCCCCGCCATGAAGCTGGCCCGGGTCCGTTGCAGCATCGGCACCCTGGGCGGCGGCAATCATTTTATAGAGCTGGACCGGGACGAGGCAGGCGCATACTATCTGGTAGTGCATTCCGGCAGCCGCCATCTGGGCAAGGAAGTGGCGGAATACTATCAGGAGCAGGGCCGCCGGGCGCTCTGGGGCGGCGCCCAGTATCAGATAGACGCCCTGATCGCCCAACTGAAGGAACAGGGGCGGCACAAAGAGATACAGCCTGCTGTCAAGGCGCTGAAAAAGGAGCATGAGATCGGAATCCCCAAAGACCTTGCCTATGTGGAAGGGAAACTCTTTGAAGACTATATCCACGACATGGCCCTGGTGCAGCGCTTTGCCAGCAGGAACCGTGAGGCCATGGTGGAGGTGATTCTCTCCGGCATGGGTTGGACGAGGGCTGAAGCCTTTACCACCATCCACAACTACATCGACACCGAAGCCATGATTCTGCGCAAGGGGCTGTATCTGCAAAGGCGGGCGAAAAGCTGCTCATTCCCATCAATATGCGGGACGGAAGCCTCATCTGTACCGGCAAGGGCAACGAGGACTGGAACTGCTCCGCGCCCCACGGGGCGGGGCGGCTCATGAGCCGCAGGGCCGCTTTTGCGAGCCTTTCCATGGAGGAGTACCGGGAGCAGATGAAAGGCATTTTCTCCACCTGCGTCCTGCCCGGTACGTTGGACGAATCTCCCATGGCTTACAAGACCATGGATGAGATCGTAAAAAACATCCATCCCACTGCGGAGATCCTCTGCCATATTCGGCCGGTCTATAATTTCAAGGCGGCAGAATAAACGTGGCAGAAACTTGGGAAGGAGGTAAGCCCATGCAGACGGTCATTGCGCAAAAGCTCAAGGAAATCGAAGAAGAGGAAGGGGTACGTATCCTGTACGCCGCTGAATCTGGCAGCCGCGCATGGGGATTTGCCTCCTTGGACAGCGACTATGACGTGCGCTTCCTTGCAGAAACGGCTCCGAACCCGATGAACCGGGCCCGGAGCCGCTGAAATTTATTTTTTGAATGTGTCATACGGTGCAGGCTTCCCGCTTAAGCGGACGCCCACGGCGTTGCCGCTTCAAATCCCGCCGTTGACGGAGGGAGCCGGCGGCCGCGCGCTGCCTGGAATTGGATTAGTCAACAATGACCAAGGGCTTAATGAGATCCTTGGGCTTGTCTTTCATCAGCATCAGGGCGGGTTCTACGTTTTCCAAACCATGGAAAGTATGGGTGATGAGTTTCTCGGGATGGATGCGGTTGGCAACCACCAGCCGGGCAAGTTTTTCAGAGCGAAGCCTGCCGCCGGGCATCAGGCCGCCGACAATCTGCTTATGCCCCATGCCGCAGCCCCACTCAACACGCGGGATCTTTACATAATCCCCTTCGCCCAGATAGTTCACGTTGCCGATTTTCCCGCCGGGCTTTAGCATGCGGATAGCCTGGTCAAATGTGTCGTTGTCGCCGCCGGCAACGATGACCCTGTCCACCTCGCCGTGGTTGACGTCCAGTATTTGCTCCACAATATCGCCCTCGCGGTAGTTGATGATCCTGTTGGCGCCGAACTCCAGCGCCAGATCCGCGCAGTTTTTGCGGGAGCCCACAGCATAGATGTTGGCGGCGCCCCGGATGGCGGCGGCAGCCACGCTCATCAACCCGACGGGGCCGATGCCGATGACCGCTACATTGTCGCCATACTGGATGTCGGCAAGCTCCGCGCCGTGGAAGCCGGTGGGAACCATGTCGCTGATCATGCAGGCGGCGCCCAGGTCCATGCCCTCCGGCAGCAGCGCCAGGTTGGCGTCCGCCTCATTGACGTGAAAGAACTCACCGAACACGCCGTCTTTGAAATTAGAGAACTTCCAGCCGGACAGCATGCCTCCGCTGTGCATGGAATACCCGCCCTGGGCGGCCAACGCGCCCCAATCGGGGGTAATTGCGGAAACGAGGACCTTGTCGCCTGGCTTGAAGTCCTTAACCATGCTGCCGACCTCTACGACCTCGCCCACGGCCTCATGCCCGAGAATCATATCCTTGCGGTCGCCGATGGCACCCGCCCAGACAGTATGCACGTCAGAGGTGCAGGGAGCCAGCGCCAGAGGCTTGCAGATGGCGTCCAGAGGCCCGCAGGCGGGCGCATCTTTCGTAATCCACCCGGTCTGCCCAATTTTCAGCATTGCGAAACCCTTCATTTGATTTCTCCTTTCATAAATAGCTATATAACCAGAATCCAACATTCCTTCGATTCCCGATCGCTGTTCATGCTAAATGTCCTGATCGTGAGTATTCCTCGCGGCGGACTGAATTACTCCTGGTTATCCCTTTTTTATTGTACATAAAAAGGATGAAATGTCAAATTGTACTGGATGCTGCTATGGGCCTTCTCCTCCGGAAATAAGCCTGCTCCCGCTTGCGGGGAGCTGCCCCGTTCACGACCTGCGCGGTACGCTTCCGTTTTTTGTATGGGATTTGGCCCGGACGCCCTCGTTCAGGAAATCCGTGCCAGCGTACCCTGCAAAATGATGGAATTGGAACGAAACGGCTCTGCGTCCGCTTTTTTCTGCCGTGCTTCCCTGTATGCAGCCTGAATTTGGCGCCTGGCCGCGCCGGGATGCGCAGAAAAATTTCACGCCCAACAGGCCGGAAGGGCCCGCATTGCCTGCCGTTTTATACACACAACCGGAGGCCGGACGGGCCTATGTCCGGACGCATCTATTAAATCGGTAAATTTTCCAATCTGTCCAGGGTGAAAAATACACTCGCAGGAAACAGGGGAGGCGGCTGGTGTGCGGACGTATTCAAGACAAAATATATTGTTTTGGATTTTGAATATATTGTTTGCAATATTCAGAATGTTTTGATAATATTATAGTGCATTCGAAGTTTGGCGATGCAGTTCTTCAATGCGAATTATTCAAAAATGGGAGGAAAAGAAAACGGCATGAAGAAGATTCTCATCATGTTCCTCGCGCTTGCGATGGTTCTCGGAGCCGTCGCTTGCCAGCAACCGTCCGAACCGGTAAACCAGCCGGATCAGACGACCGACCCCGCCCAGGCGCAGACCCCGGCCCCCGCCGAGACCGACGCGCCCACCACGCCCGCGGTTGAATACACCAATGAAATCATCATTGGCGACGTCACCGAGTCCATGGGCGACTTCATCTCCGGCTGGACCAACTCCGCGTCCGACGCGTATGTCAAGCAGCTCATGAGCGGCTATGCTACCGTCAACTGGACCCGCGAGGGCGTCTTTGCGGTAGATGAGCTGATCACCGTCAAGGAGTGGAGCGAGGTTGACAACGAGGATGGTTCCAAGACCTATACCTTCACCATCAACGACAACCTTACCTACAACAACGGCGACCCGATCACCGCGAAGGACTATGTCGGCGGCCTCCTGCTGTGGGCTTCCCCGCAAATGGTGGAGCTTGGCGCCACCAGCGGCACCGGCATTGAACTCGTTGGCTACACAGAGTACCACAACGGCGACACCAACGTGTTCTCCGGCGTCCGCCTGCTGGACGACTACACCTTCTCCATCACCATCTCGGCTGAGGAACTGCCGTATCACTACGACATCGCGTATGCGATCGTCGGCCCCGATCCCGTCCATGTCTATGCTCCGAGCGCAACGATCGGCGACAACGGCGAAGGCGCTTTCATCGAGGGCCTCGACGTGGAAGAGCTCCGCACGACCCTTCTGACCGAAGGCACCGGCTACCGCTATCAGCCGACCGTCACCTCCGGCCCGTATCAGTTCGGCAGCTTTGATGCGGACACCCGCACCATCGTCATCAACAAGAACGACGCTTACCTCGGCACCTATGACGGCGTGAAGCCGAAGATCGAGACGATCATCGTCAAGCTCGTGGAAGACGCCACCCAGATGGACGAACTGCGCACCGGCGCCGTTGACCTGGTTGCCGGCCTCTCCGGCGGCGACACCATCAACGCCGGCCTTGACCTCGTTGAAGAGGGCCTCGCCAGCTATGCCAGCTACCCGCGTTATGGCTACGGCAAGATTGCGTTCGCCTGCAACTTCGGGCCCACCCAGTTCCCCGAGGTCCGCCAGGCCGTCGCCTACTGCCTTGACCGCAACGAGTTCATCCGCCAGTATGCGCAGGGCTTCGCCGTCCTCGTACACGGCTACTACGGCGCGTCCATGCGCGAGTACATCGACAACAAGGACATCCTGGAAGAAACCCTGAACCAGTACGCCTACAACCTTGAGAACGCCAAGCAGGTCCTCATCGACGGCGGTTGGACGCTCAACGCCCAGGGCCAGCCGTTTGTGGAAGGCACCGACGACATCCGTTACAAGGAAGTTGACGGCGAGCTCATGCCGCTGATCATCAAGTGGTGCTCCTCCGGCAACTCCGTGGCTGAGCTGCTCAACACCATGCTCCCCGCCGAGTTTGCGAAGGTGGGCGGCAAGATCGAAGAGACCGTTGCGGACTTCTCGCTCCTGCTTGCGCACTACTATCAGGAAGGCGAGATCGCGGAGAACCCCGAATACCATATGTTCAACATGGGCACCGGCTTCTCCGAGACGCAGGCCTATTGGTACTACTACAGCACCGATCCTGAGTTCTTCGGCCAATACAACACCAACCGCATCACGGATGAGCAGCTTGAGAGCCTTGCAAAGCAGCTCAAGAACATCCCGTATGATGACGTTGAGACCTGGGACAAGACTTGGCTCCAGTTCGAACAGCGCTGGAACGAGCTGATGCCTGACATCCCGCTGTATTCCGACGATTACCACGACTTCTTCAATGCCAAGCTCGAGAACTACAATGCTGGTTCCGTATGGGGCTGGGAGTACGAGCTGGTCTACGCGAACGTCGTCGGCCACAACGAGTAAGCACAACATGACGCTGTGCGGCGCAATGCGCCCGCGCATCGCCGCATAGCACAGAAGCACAGGAATGAGGGTGCGCGAGCAACCGCGCGCCCTCATGTGTAAGAAAGCGCGTATGTATCACCCGCTCCGCATCTAACATGATAGGGGGGATCCCCCCCCACCCAACCTTTGCAAAAAAATATAGCTGACCATAGATTCCCATATTCGCGGATGCCATATTTCCATAGAGAGGAGTTGCGTCAATGTTAAACTATGTATTAAGACGTTTGCTGTACATAGTGGTTGTATTCATCGTCGCATCAATTATTATTTTCGGCATATTCAAGCTCGTTCCGGGCGACCCCGCCACGATGATGCTGGAAGGCAACAAGACCAGCATGAAGCCGGAGGAGTACCAGGCAAAATATGAGCAGGCACGGGCAAAGCTCGGCCTGGATCAGCCGATCCCGGTTCAGTACGTCAAGTGGATGTTCAACATGCTCACCGGTGATTTCGGCTATTCCACGCAGTTTCAGAAGCCCGTGAAAGAGATCATCGGCACGCCGATGAAAAACACGATCCTGCTCAACGTTGCTACGCTGATCCCGATCTTCCTGATCACGATCCCCCTCGGCATTGCGACGGCCGTGCGCAAGGGCTCGAAGTTCGATACCGGCGTGCAGATCTTCACGATCATCGGCTACAGCCTGCCCTTCTTCGTCATCGCACTGCTGTTCATCTATTTCTTTGCGGTGAAGATTGAGATATTCCCCATCTCCGGCGCCGGCACCCCGAATTTCCAGGGCACGGCATGGGAGGCAGTCCTGGATAAGCTCAAATATATGGCCCTGCCATGCATCGTCATCGTGTTCAGCTCGCTCGGCTCGCTGACGCGCTATGTGCGTGCGACGATGATCGAGGCGCTGCGCATGGACTGCATCAAGACCGCGCGCGCCAAGGGCCTGAAGGAAAAGGTCGTCATCTACAGCCACGCGTTCCGCAACGCGCTCATCCCGTTCATCACGGTCGTAGCCGGCTGGTTCCTCAGCATCTTCAGCGGCTCCGTGGTCATCGAGCGCACCTTCCTCTGGCGCGGCATGGGCAACACGCTTGTGACCTCCATGCAGCAGCTGGACTACATGGTTGCGATGACGCTGCTGATGTTCTACCTGGTTCTGTCCCTGGTCGGCAACCTTGTGATCGACCTGTTGTACGGCGTGGTAGACCCGCGCGTAAAGCTGTCTTGAGGAGGGTATGACGGTGGAAATAAAGAAGAAAAAAAGCTCGATCCTCGGGAAAGCCCTCCGCTTCGGCCTGTTCGGCGGCCGGGCGGTGGAGGAACTCTCCATCGCGCAGGAGGAGCAGATGCAGAGCCCCGTGCGCACCATGATGCGCAACTTCCGGGAAAAGCCGACGTCCATGCTCGGCATGTGGATTTTCATCATCGTGCTGCTCTGCAGCTTTGTCATCCCGATTTTTGCGCCGCTGGATACCGGCTTCCAGGACCCTTCCCAGCAGAACATCCGCCCTGGCTTCTCCATGATGGCGGTGCCTGCTGCGCTTAGGAACAACGCCATGCAGATCGACGGCGGCGCGTATTTCGGCGCCGGCATCGACAAGGACGGCAACCTCTACATGTGGGGCAACCTCACCGACAAGCTCAAGGCAGTCCCCGCCGGCCTCGGCAAGGTCAAGCAGGTTTCCTGCGGCCTTGACCACATCATCGTGCAGACGGAGGATGGGCGCATCGTCTCCTGGGGCTATGACCGCCTGAAGGTGTGCGACGTGCCGAGGGACGTGGAAAACGCGAACATCCAGCAGATTTTTGCAGGGTATCAGTATTCCGCCGCGGTGGACGACGCAGGCAACATCTACACCTGGGGCAACGAGAATGTCATCAGCGCAACGCTGCGCAACGTGCGCGGGAACACCAAGAAGGTCGTGCTCAACCCGAACACGGGCTTTGTGCTCACGCTCGACAACCGCGTGGAGTGCCTTGCGACGATCGACCTCGAATCGCGCAACATCCCCGAAGAGATCCAGGGCAGGGTCGTGGACATTGCCACGACCGACAACTCCGCCGCTGCGGTCTTGGATGACAACACCGTTGTGGTGTGGGGCAACCCGACCTATGGTGTGAAGGAAATTCCGGAGGAAGTTCAGGGCCATGCCGTGGAGATCGAAGGCGGCCGCGGCCATTATACCGCACGGCTTGACGACGGAACCGTCCGCTCCTGGGGCTGGGATCTCTACGGCCAGGCGGAATATCCGAAGGACGCTGCAAACATCGTCTCTATCAGCAGCGATTATTATCAAAACTACGCGATCGACGCGAACGGCAAAGTCTACACCTGGGGCCTCAAGGGCTACCTGATGGGTTCCGACCAGTATGGCCGCGACGTGGCGACGCGCCTTGCGACCGGCGGCCGCGTGACGCTGACCATCGGCATGGTCTCCGTCATCATCGCAGGCATTATCGGCCTGCTGCTCGGCGGCGTTTCGGGTTACTTCGGCGGCAAGGTTGACATGCTCGTCATGCGCTTGGGCGAGGTCATCAACGCGATCCCGTTCATCCCGCTCGCGCTCGTGCTTTCCGCGCTGCTCGCCGGCAAGATGAGCACGACCGGCCGCATGATGATGATGATGGTCATCCTCGGCATCCTGAGCTGGCCGGGCATCGCGCGCCTGGTCCGCGGCCAGATCCTCGCGGAGCGCGAGAAGGAGTTCGTCACCGCAGCAAAGGCGCTCGGCGTCACAGAGGTGAAGATCATCTTCAAGCACATCATGCCAAACGTGATCACCGTGGCGCTCGTAAGCCTCACGTTGAGCTTTGCAAGCAGCATGCTGCAGGAGTCTTCCCTCTCCTATCTGGGCTTTGGCATCACCGAGCCGGACGCGACCTGGGGCAACATGCTCTATGCCTGCAACAGCTCCACCGTCATGCAGAACTATTGGTGGCGCTGGGCGTTCCCCGCGATCGCGCTGAGCATTACCACGATCGGCATCAACATGGCCGGCGACGGCTTGCGCGACGCCATCGACCCAAAATCCAACGACAGATAGGAGGGATACAGACATGGCATTGCTTGAACTACGCGATCTGCATACATACTTTACGACCCGCCGCGGCATCGTGAAAGCCGTGAACGGCGTATCCTATTCTGTGGATGCCGGCAGGACGCTCGGCGTTGTGGGCGAATCGGGGAGCGGAAAGTCCGTTTCCGCGATGAGCATCCTGCAGCTGCTGGACGGCAACGGCTATATCGAAAGCGGCGAGATCTTCTTCAAAGGGCAGGACCTCACCAAGTTCACCCGCGAGCAGATGTACAAGGTGCGCGGAAACGAGATTTCCGTCATCTTCCAGGAGCCAATGACGAGCTTGAACCCCGTGTTCACGGTGAGCCAGCAGATCAGCGAATCCTTCATCGTACACCAGGGAATGAGCAAGCGGGATGCGGCCAAGGAATCCGTTGAGATGCTCAAATCCGTCAAGATCCCGAACCCGGAGGACGTCGCCAAGCAGTATCCGCACCAGCTTTCCGGCGGCATGCGCCAGCGCGTGATGATCGCCATGGCGCTCGCCTGCAAGCCGAACCTGCTCATTGCGGACGAACCGACCACCGCGCTTGACGTTACCATCCAGGCGCAGATCCTGCGGCTGATGAACGACCTCAAGGCGGAGAAGGGCACGAGCATCCTGTTCATCACGCACGATCTCGGCGTAATCAACCAAATGGCGGACGACGTTGCCGTTATGTACTGCGGGCAGGTCGTGGAAATGGCCCCCGTCCGGACCATCTTCGGCAAGAACGAGTTCTCCCATCCCTATACCGAGGGCTTGATGACCTCGATCCCCCGGCTGGACACCCCTGCGGATCAGCGGCTTGATGCGATCCCGGGCGCGGTGCCGCACCCGCTCGATCTGCCGAAGGGATGCAAATTTGCTCCGCGCTGCAAATATGCTACTGAGCGCTGCCAGGAGGAAGAGCCTCCCATGCTGGAGGTTTCGCCGGTGCAGCATATCAGATGTTTCTACCCGGTAAAGGAGGAGCGTCATGAACGATAACAAAAAGGTTTTGATCCGCATCCAAAACCTGAAGCAATACTTCCCGCTCAAGAAGAAGGGCCTTTATGTGAAGGCGAATGACGGTATTTCGCTCGACATTTACGAGGGCGAAACCTTTGGCCTCGTCGGTGAATCCGGCTGCGGAAAATCCACGCTGGGCCGCGTGATCCTGCAGCTTTACCGGCAGACCGACGGACGTACCATGTATTACGGCCGCAAACTCGATTCGATGGTGCCTCAGTACGTGCAGGATACCGTTTCAAACGCGGAGCATCTGCGCGCGCATATCAAGGAGCTTACGGCCAAGCGGGACGCCGCCGCCGAAAAATACGACGCTGTTAAGGCCCGCCAGGATGCGCTACCAGAGGAGAAGAAAGGCGAGCTCAACGAGGAAACCTTTGCCGCGATGAACGAGCGCGAACACGCTGAAAAGGCGCTCAAGGAGGCCTTCCTGGGCCTCACAGAGCTGATCGGCGGCTTCTATGCGGTGGAGGACCTGAGCGAGTTTAAACGCGATTACCTCGCGGCTTATTCCATCGCGCAGGAGATCGTGAAGATCGACGAAGCGGTTTCCGAGCTCGAGATGAACGAGCGGGATCTTGCCGGGCAGATCGAGGACGCGCAAAAAGAAGGGAAGAATACGAGTTCCCTCGAAGCGAAGAAGGCGCGCGTCGACGCGAAGCTCGCGGAAAATGCGTCACACCGGGCATCCCGTCAGCAGGCGCTGGACCAGGCGCACGCCGTGCTGGATCAGCTCCGCGCGCGCTATGCGGACGACCCGGAGTTCCAGAAATATGAAGCCTTCCGCGATGACGGCATCAACCTTTCGCGCTTGACGTATTCGGAGATCCGCCACCTGCGCAAGGACTTGCAGCTGATCTTCCAGGATCCGTATTCCTCCCTGAACGCGAGGATGACCGTGGGCCAGATCATCGGCGAGGGCCTCTTGGCGCACAACATGTTCAAGAGCAACAACGAGCGGATGCAGAAATACGTGATGCAGACGATGGAGGATTGCGGTCTTGCGCCTTATATGATCCACCGCTATCCGCACCAGTTCTCAGGCGGCCAGCGTCAGCGCATCGGCATCGCGCGTTCGCTGGCGGTAAAGCCCAAGTTCGTTGTCTGCGATGAGGCGGTTTCCGCGCTGGATGTTTCCATCCAGTCGCAGATCATCAACCTGCTCCAGGATCTCAAGGAGAAGGAAAACCTCACATACATGTTCATTTCGCACGATCTTTCGGTCGTCAAATACATCAGCGACCGTATCGGCGTCATGTACCTGGGCAACATCGTGGAGCTTGCGGACAAGAAGGAGATCTTCGAGAACCCGCGTCACCCCTACACGGAGGCGCTGCTCTCCGCGATCCCCACGACGGATGTGGATCAGAAAAAGGAACTGGTGCTGCTTGAAGGCGACATCCCGAGCCCCATCAACCCGCCCAAGGGCTGCAAGTTCCACACCAGGTGCCGCTACTGCACGGAGATCTGCACCGCTGTAACGCCGGAACCGCAGGAGGTTTCTCCGGGCCATTTCGTGGCGTGCCACCATATGCTCAGCGAAAAGCAGTGAGTTTTTCCGAAAGGCTCGAAGGTAAGGAATGATTTTTCGCAGGATGAAAAGCCTGAAGGAGATCGGGCAGATTGAAAAGCAGTTCAAGGACGACATGGAAAAGACGGAGCTTGAGAAGGGCGATAAGCCCGCCATGCTCCTCGCGGCGCTCCTTGTGCTTGTGCCGGCCACGCTGATCGTCATCGCGGTGCTGGTGCTGGTTCCGATGCTCTTTTTCCGCCTGCTTTAAGGCGGCGGGGCGGGCCCGTTTTACAAAACCAAATACTGCTATGCAGGAGGCCGCCCGGCATTCGCCGGGCGGCTGGCATGTCGAAAAAGTCTTTCCGGGATTGTCAAGGGCCTCAGCCTTATGCGGTGCGTCAGATCATGTTTCCGGGGAACTTCGGGATGCCATCGAAGCCCTTCTGAAGATCCGCATCGCTGGGGATATAATCCGTCATCTCGCCGTCATGGTATTTCTGGTAAGCCACCATGTCGAAATAGCCGGTGCCGGTCAGGCCGAAGAGGATTGTCTTTTCCTCGCCGGTTTCCTTGCATTTAAGCGCTTCGTCAATCGCGACGCGGATGGCGTGGCTGCTTTCCGGCGCGGGCAGGATGCCCTCCACGCGGGCAAATTCTTCCGCTGCGGCGAACACGCTCGTCTGCTCCACGGAGACCGCTTCCATGAGACCGTCAGCGTAAAGCTGGGAAAGAACGCTGCTCATGCCATGGTACCTGAGGCCGCCCGCATGGTTCGGGGAGGGGATGAACCCGGAGCCGAGCGTATACATCTTCGCCAGCGGGCAGACCATGCCCGTGTCGCAGAAATCGTAAACGTATTTGCCGCGCGTGAGGCTCGGGCAGGAGGCGGGTTCGACCGCAATGAAGCGGTAATCTTGTTCGCCGCGCAGCTTTTCGCCCATGAACGGGGCAATCAGGCCGCCCAGGTTGGAACCGCCGCCCGCGCAGCCGATGATGATGTCCGGCTTCACGCCATATTTGTCAAGCGCTGCCTTGCTCTCAAGGCCGATGATGGACTGGTGCAGCAGCACCTGGGAGAGCACGCTGCCGAGCACGTAACGGTAGCCTTCCGAGCCGACGGCCACCTCGACTGCCTCGGAGATCGCGCAGCCCAAGCTACCCGTCGTGCCGGGATGCTCTGCAAGGATTTTGCGGCCAACCTCGGTCGTCATGGAGGGAGATGGGGTCACGTTTGCGCCATAGGTGCGCATGACTTCACGGCGGAACGGCTTCTGCTCATAGGAAACCTTGACCATGAACACCTTGCAGTCGAGCCCAAGGTATGCGCAGGCCATGGAAAGCGCGGTGCCCCACTGGCCGGCGCCGGTCTCCGTCGTCACGCCCTTGAGGCCCTGCTTTTTTGCATAGTATGCCTGGGCGATGGCGGAGTTCAGTTTATGGCTGCCGCTGGTGTTGTTGCCCTCAAACTTGTAATATATTTTCGCGGGCGTGCCGAGGTGCTTCTCCAGGCAATAGGCGCGCACGAGCGGGGCGGGGCGGTACATCTTGTAGAAATCGCGGATTTCGGCCGGGATGTCAATGTAGGCGTTGGTGTTGTCCAGCTCCTGCTGCACGAGTTCATCGCAGAACACGTGGCCGAGCTCCTCCGCCGTCATGGGCTGGAGGGTAGCGGGATTGAGCAGCGGTGCGGGCTTGTTTTTCATGTCCGCCCGCACGTTGTACCATTGCTTGGGCAGTTCGGCTTCGCTCAGGTAGATCTTGTAGGGGATGTTGTTGTCCTTCATGGTTTGCACTCCTTTCAGTTTGCGGCCAGCGGCCGTTTGCGGGGCTTCCCCGCGGGGTTGCCGGGACAGGAGAGCAACAAAAAAGCCCTCGTCCCCAACTGCTTTTGCAGGGACAAGAGCCATTCAAACTCCTGCGGTGCCACCCGGCTTGGCGCAATGCGCCCTCTCTGTGCATACTGTCATATGCCGGCGCTTGATAACGGAGCGCCTACTCCGGCTCGCCTACTCTTTGTGCGTTCAGCTCGCCCTCAGGAGCCCATTCGTCCCGGTTCTCCATGCCGCGATCCCACCGCCCGCGGCTCTCTGCAAAGGAGGGTTCCGAAAGTACTTGCTCTCCCTCAACGGTTTTATTGTTTGTCAGTATACGCGCGAAGCACCGGCCTGTCAAGTCCTTTTTTTGAAAATTTTTGCCACAATATATTATTTTGGCTCCCGGTGTATCGCCATATATTTTATAATTATGCTAGAATATGCCGATCCGTGAAAGCGGGGATACGCGCAGGAGCGCGCGCCCTTTGATGCGGGATGCGTCCACGGTGAACTTTTCCACAGCTGCCACCGCGTCCGCGCGGTCGTCCGGCAGGATAAAAAAGCTGCCCGCTGGGAGCGTGAATTCCGGAATATCCTCCGCAAGCGCGCCGAGGGCATATGCGCGCTCGTCCAGCAGCAGCCCGCCGACGTACACGCGCCCGCCGGAAACGGCCACCGTTTCGCCCGGAAGGGCGACGACGCGGCCCAGGTATGTGCCCTCGTCCACCGCGTCCGAGAACGCGACGACGTCCCCGCGTTCCGGGGCTTTGAAATACTTCGCCAGCCGGTCGAAGAGGATCACGTCGCCCGGCGCGATTGCGGGCGCCATGCCGGCGTCGCGCGCCTGCACACCGAAAAGCCACACTGTGAACAGCAGCGCGACCGCCACCGCAGCGCTCAGGAGCGCCCAAACCCAGGTATACAGCCGGAGCCGCCCATATTCGGCATGGTTGCGTTCCGTGCGGCGCAGGCCGGTTTCCGGCACATTCTCTGTGGTTTTCATAAAGCCGCTCTCCCCCTTGCCGCCGCGTTTAAAACTCCCGTGCCTGCTCGAGTGGCCAGATCACGCTGCGCACGCGGCCCACCACGCGGGAATATGGGATGGGACCGACGAGCGCGCTGCGGCTGTCGCTTGAATCGTTGCGGTTATCGCCCATTACGAACACGCAATCCTCCGGGACGGTGATCTCCGCCATATCGCCCCAGATGATATTCTCCCAATAGGCGGATTCGTCCAGCTTTTCGCCGTTGAGGTAGACTTCGCCGCCTGTGATGGCGATCCGATCTCCAGCGACGCCGATTACACGCTTGACGCACGTGGAGGTGTGGTTCGGATAATAGCAGATGATGATTTCCCCGCGCTGCGGGCGCGTGAACCAATAGCTCACCTTTTCCACGAACATGCGCTCGCCGTCGAGCAGCGTATCGTACATCGAGTCGCCGGAAACGCGCACAGGTTCAAACAGGAACAGCCGCACGGCGAACGCCGCGATGAGCACGATCACAAGCCAGATCGCAAAGTCCTGGTCGGACGCTTTTTTAAACGCATCGTCTTTCGCATGGAAGGCCTCCGCGTTTTTGCGCAGGCGCGCGAGCTGCTTTTTATTGATCTTCCTGCCCATTTGGCTTTCCCGTCCCTTCCGTCAGGTTTTTACGCGCGCGGCGTTCGAACTCGCCGCGGTCGAGCATCACGACGCGGCCGCACTGCACGCATTTGAGCTTCACGTCCGCTCCTGTGCGCGTTACGATCCACTCGTTTGCGCCGCAGGCGTGCGGTTTTTTCATAACGATATGGTCGCCCAAGTCAAACCGTTCGATCATGCCTCTTTCCCCTCCGTCTGCGCCAACTGTACGCGCGTGCGCGGCAGGGCGATCCCTTCGCGCACAAAGCGCGCAGCGATGCGCCGGGTCAGTTCCCGCTGCACAGCCCAGTGCTCCAAAGGTTTGACGCGCTGCACCACGCGCAGCACCATTTCGCCGCCGGAAAGCTGCACCGCGCCCACCACGTCCGGCTGTTCCACAGCAACGTCCCCAAGCTCCGTATAGTAAGCCTCTGCCTCCGCGCGCATGAGCGCGAGCGCGCGCTCCGCATCCGCCTCATATGCTACCGGGAATTCCACGACAGCAAGCGAATCTGTCCTCGAATAGTTGGTCAAAACCGAGATGCTGCCGTTAGGGATCACGCTTACCTCGCCGCCATAGCCGCGCACGGTGGTGGTGCGAAGCGTCACTGCCTCGACCGTGCCTGTTACGCCCGCAGCGCTCACGTAATCGCCCACAGCGAGCTGATCCTCAAAGAGCAGCATCAGCCCGGCGGTCACATCCTTGATGACACTCTGCGCACCGATGCCAACGGCAAGGCTGCCGATGCCCGCCGCGGCGAGCATGGAGTTCATCGCTCCGGCATAGCCGAGCTCACCCACAGCGATCGCAATCGCGATGAAATACGCGACATATTTTACAACGCTCGTGAGCAGCGTGACTGCCGTGGTGAGCCTGCGTGCCTTCATCTCTTCAAGGTCGCGCGCGCGCCGTGCCACGATGGAACGCGCCGTCCGGCCGACAAGCGCGACGATCAGCCGCGCCAGGGCGAACGTGATCACGACGTCGAGCACGGTGGAGACAAAGGCAAGCCCATTTTCCGCGAGCAGGTCGTCGAACTGCTTGATAAAAAGTGAAACCGGCATGCGGTTCTCCTTTCCCATTCCGTTCAGGGTTTCATTATAGCATGTCCAATGGCTTTTGTGGAGCGCATGCGGGCAAAGGCGGCGAAAATTCATCCTCCGTTCAATTTTTGGGAAAATATGAGCGCGGTAAATTCAGGCGGGGTTCGGATACGGCAATCCTCCGTCGGCGGCTGCTTTACAAGGTGGTTTCCTGATACGGCAATCCTCCGGCGCGCTTACGCGCTGTCACCTCCTTTCAAAAAGGAGGCTTTTGGGAGTGGTGAACCCCAATGGGTTTCCGCATTCGGACAGCGCACGAGAGCGCATAGACCAAAAGGCTCCCT